>Ga0181593_10000092_pt1 | contig 66505 bp, 60 predicted proteins | sample 071ome_19_FD_133756 | JGI IMG/M metagenome (GOLD analysis project Ga0181593, IMG submission 133756) | Coastal salt marsh microbial communities from the Groves Creek Marsh, Skidaway Island, Georgia - 071413AT metaG (megahit assembly) | ecosystem: Environmental > Aquatic > Marine > Intertidal... | reverse complement strand
ATACCAAACGGCTGCGAGCTTTGACAATCGGTGAAACATTTTGCTCGTTTAAGTCTGCTGCTATGGTCAGTTTCTTTAAGTGTGTCATTGTCGTTCTCCTCTAAGGTGTAACAACGCATACACTCGTAGGTTCAACAGACAAAGCACTCAGGTGCGCGATCTTAATTTTGAGGAAGATATTGAAATGAAGGTTTGTTTTAAAATGAAAGGATCAATTAGCAATCCGCCAAAGACCTACACATTTCCTACACACTGATTATTTCGATATATAACCCATTGAAAAATATAAGAAATAACAAAACAATTATGTTTGTGAACCATGATGATCGCCGTCGCGCCGACTTCAAGCGCGCGTTTGATGATCTCGCGCGGATACACGGGCGTGTGATCGACCGTGCCTTTTTGCTGCACCTCGTCGGCGATCAGGATGTTCTTTTTGTTCAGAAACAGCACGCGGAATTGTTCAGTCATGCCGAATGCCATGCTGATGCGCAGGTAATCCAGCAACGCCTGCCAGTTCGAGAGGACCGGTTTGTCGAGAATATGTTGCTGGGCGAGCCGCTGCGAAGCGCCTTGAACGGTTTTCAGCGTTGCGATCACGGCATCGCCGACACCGGGGACTTTTTTAAGCGCGTTCGGTTCGGCGGCAACGACTTCGGCAAAAGAGCCGAACGTATCGATGAGTTGTTTCGCCAACGGCTTGGTATCCTGGCGCGGCAGGGCCGAAAACAAAACCAATTCGAGTAATTCGTAATCGGGCAGGGCTTCCGCGCCCGATTGCAGTAGACGTTGGCGAAGCCGTTGGCGGTGTCCGGTATAGTGAGGTTTGTCGCTCACGGGACTACGTTTTGTAAGGCGGGCAGTCCAAGTCTTTGGGCGATTTCGTAAATACTTCCGCACCATCGGCGGTAACCCCGATGGTATGCTCGAACTGCGCCGACAAAGACCGGTCTTTGGTCACGGCCGTCCAGCCATCGGCGAGGATTTTCACTTCCGGCCGGCCGGCGTTGATCATTGGTTCGATCGTGAAGATCATGCCTTCTTTGATTTCTTCTCCCTCGCCCGGCTGGCCGAAGTGCATGATATTGGGCGCGTCATGAAAGATTTGGCCGATGCCATGGCCGCAAAAATCCCGGACCACGGAATAGCGTCGCTCTTCGGCGTAGGTTTGGATAGCGTGACCGATGTCGCCGACATGCGCGCCCGGGCGGACCGCTTCGATGCCTTTCCATAAGGCTTCGAATGTCGTTTCGACCAGTTTCTTCGCCTTAATGCCGACTTTACCGACATAAAACATGCGGCTTGAATCGCCGTGCCAGCCGTCGAGGATGGGAGTCACGTCAATGTTGACGACATCACCTTCTTCCAGACGCTTGTCGCCCGGAATGCCGTGGCAGACGACATGATTGACAGAAGTGCAAACCGATTTCGGAAAACCCCGATAGCCGAGCGGTGCCGGTGTTGCGCCGTGCTCAATGGTGTATTCATGCACCAGGGAATCGATTTCATTGGTGGTGATGCCCGGTTGGATGTAAGGCGCGAGATAATCGAGCGTCTCGGCCGCCAAGCGTCCGGCCTTGCGCATGGCGGCAAAGGCCTCGGCATCGTGGATTTTTATGCTGCGTTCTTCGGCATAAAGCATGCGGGGGTGCTCATCTGGGTTTGGTATCGTGCTGGGCGGGTTTTAAGCGCCTCGATCCTGGGTTTCACGTGTTATTCGGCTTATTGAACCGTTACTAAAAATCGATTGGCACCGGCGTTGCAACCTTTATCTCTTTGGATGTCAGCTTGCAATCGTAACAAATTGCCTCGACTCCGGCTTTGATCGCGGATTTCAGGGCTTTTGCATAGTCCGGGTCGATATCCCCGGCGACCGTAAAAGTTTGTCCGTCCTGGCGTTGGGCGAGATACATCATGACGGCGCGGTGGCCCTGTTTCACCATGTCGGAAAGCTCGCCCAGATGCTTAGTGCCGCGTTTGGTGACCGCATCGGGAAATTCATAGGGCCCTTTTTTGCTGCGGTCGCGCTTCATGGTGACGCTTTTCACCTCGACATAACAGGGCGGCTTATTCGGTGATTCCAACAGCAAATCGATCCGCGAATTTTTGCCGTATTTCACCTCGCGGCGAATGTTGTCATAACCCGAAAGCTCGGTGATGATATTTTTTTGAATCGCTTCTTCGATCAGCGCATTGGGCTTGGCTGTGTTAATGCCGACCAGCGAGCGGCCAATGCGAATGAGCTCCCAGGTGTATCTTAGCTTCCGCTCCGGGTTACGCGCCGGTGACAGCCAGACCTCTGCGCCTTCGTCGTTAACGCTCAGCATCGAGCCCGGGTTGGCACAATGGGCGACGACAATCGAGCCGTCTTCCAATTCAACATCGGTGAGAAACCGTTTGTAACGTTTGATCAGTTTGCCGCGAATGAGGGGATCAGGAAATTTCATATTCGATGCCTTGTTGCGTTGATTTTACGGTTTTGCTTTTTCACCGGCGGCAATTTCGTCTGCATCGAGGGCGTTGGCAAGCCTCGCGTTTGCGCTGCCCGGCTTCAGGGGCCGTTGCTGGTCCGGATGCGGCGCCCATGCAGTTAGATAAATCACCTGAAACGTTGCCGGGATACGGTCTTCGTCGTCGGCGAACAGTTCGTGATAGCGGCGCGCTGTTTCCATGACGGTCTCTTTGCGGGAAAACGATTTACGCCGTTCCGATACGGCATTGGTTTCACCCATGCCGCGCAAATCGGTCATCAGTTTTAAGGCATTCGGATAACTGACCGTAAGGGTGTCCAAATCGGCAAGCGGCAAAGTGAAGCCGGCGCGTTGCAGAAGGTCACCGGCATCACGGACATCGGTAAACGGCGATATGCGCGGGCTCATGCCGCCTTCGTTGGCGAGTTCGGATTCGGTTAAGGCGTGGCGCAACTCTTTCAGCGTTTCCCCGCCGAACAGTGCCCCCAGGAATAATCCGTCGGGTTTGAGGGCGCGGCGAATTTGCGTCAGTGCGCCGGGCAAATCGTTGACCCAATGAAGATTCAAACAACTGATAATGAGGTCTAATGATTGATCGGCAAACGGCAGCCATTCTTCATCCGAGACAAGTGCAGCTCCCTGTACCCGTGAAATCATTTGCGGGGATATGTCCGTTTGAAAGAGTTTTTCGATGCCGCCCCGGTTTTGCAGATGTTTGCGCAATTGGCCGCTATGGCAACCGAGATCGAGTGCCATGGGAAATGTACGGTTGATTTCATCCAGTCGTTCGGCGAGATGCCCGGCAACGGTATCGAATAAAAACGCGTGATCGGCTAATGAGGCCGCCGCCCGGTCGCGATGCCGGCGGACGGCGGCGCGGTCAAAAATGCGGATCGGATTTTGCATGGATGAGGTCATGATGAGCGGCGATTTTTGAAATGTTGGATATGGTGATTGATCTTGATAGCGATCACAAGTTTAAGGCTTTAAAAGGCTTTCCGTGTTATAGACAGCCCCTGAACGGGAATTCCTGACGATCCGGCTTTTTATATGAAAAAAATCACGTTTTTGGCTCTTTTGCTCGGCCTGGTGGCTGTAACGGCGTTGGTCATTTGGCAAGGAGTCGGGGAAATCGCCGACACCATGGCCGAGTTGGGGTTTGGCGTTATATGGCTGCTGATTGTCTTCGCCGCCTATGCGCTGGTGAGCGCGTATTCCATCCGCCTATTGTTTCCGCAGCATCAACTTCAGGGGGTCGGCCCCATATTTGCCTCGATTTGGGTCGGCGGTGGCGTCAATACAATATTTCCCGTCGCGCAAGTCGGGGGGGAAGTTGTTAAGGCGCGGGTGTTGCATTGTTATGGCACACCCGGCCCCATTGCCGTCAGTGTGGCCCTGGCCGATACAACCGTTTCGGCACTTTCCCTTGCGCTTTGGGGGTTCATCGGCGTTGCATCTTTGTTTTATTTAAATGTTAATCTCCAAGTCACATTGAGCGTGTTTGCCGGCGTGGCGGTGTTTTCTGGCAGTGTCATCGTTTTTTTCGTTTTGCAGCGGATCGGTGCCGTTGGTTTCTTGGCCAAATCGTTTTCCGGAATTTCGGAATCCAAAAGTTGGGGCCAACTTGTTGGCAATGCAAAAGATGTGGATGCAGCCGTGCGCGAAGTTTACCGCAGCCATCTTCGGTTTGGCCTTTCAATATTCATTCGACTCCTCGCACGTTTTATAATGGCGCTTGAGATTTGGGCGGCCGCCTATTTAATGGGGCATCCGATCGGATTGATTGAGGCTTTTATGTTTCGTAGCTTGATCGCAACCGTACGCGGTGTTGCCTTTTTCGTGCCGCAGGGTTTCGGTGTCCAGGAAGCTGCTTTCATCGCACTGGGTGGATTGGTCGGCATATCGCCAAGTTTGGCTTTATCGCTGTCTTTGGCGTCACGGGCGAGAGAAATATTGGAAAGCGCCGCTGGAGTGTTGTTCTGGCAGCATTTGGAAGGAAAATCGATACGGGTGCTGTTTCAGAACATGAAATAACCTAAATGCAGCCTTCTGAGCACTAACTAAATTTCAAACCAGCCAAGCCATTGGTTCGGATATTTTAAAACATATGCTTCAAGCTTATCCGTAAATTGTTTTATGACGTCACTACTTGCTTCTTGACGATTAACAGTCCGATCAATTTGTAGCGGACTCTCCAAGTGCACGTGGAAAGTTTCATCCTTGTCCCGGACGGTAAAGGTCGGGATTAACGCGGCGCCGGACGAGTACGCCAGGTCAGCCGCGCCGGTGGCCAGCAGAATATGACCGTCCATGAAGGGTGCGCGCACGGGCTTAATCGTCTTGGTGCGCGCCATGATCGAAACGATTCCGTTATTTTTAAGCTCACGTTTGAGCGTGCGCATGGCCGCGGTAGCGCTGTTGTGAGACAAAACAACACGTTGTTTCAGGTATTTTTTCTCCGCCGACGTTTGTATTGGATTTAAAATATATTCCCCGAACGTCGATTTGGAGTATCCGTGGTGTGGGTGGCTGAGATGGCAAGTTTCATAACCTGCTTGATAAAGCGCTTTTTTTTGAATGAACGGTACATAAACAAAATAGGCGCTCCATAGAACGGCTCCTTTACCGTCCTGTATGGCCTGATCAAGATGTTCGCGGCCGTGAATAATGGTTTCCAGAGCCTGACCGCCGGGACGATGGTCACGTAATAATGTCAGGGCGCCATAAATATCTTCGCCGGCAAGTTCGTTCTGCAATTTTTCGGGTGTTGTTTGTATGGGGCGCCCCCCCAGCATATTGTGTATTTTACGTTGATTTTCGGTTGGATTGGAAAATAGGGCTTTCTTATTTACAGGGCCGGCATTGCGGCAAAAATTGACCCAAAAAAGCTTTGGCAAGCACCATGAAATTAGCCACAGTACAAATACACCAATTAGATTAAGAGGGTCTTTTGCCGTAAAAAACGGGGGGTTTGCAGGGGGGGCTTTTTCCGCGTTATTCGGGCGGGTCTTTTTCAGCGCGGAATTATTTGCCGTATCATTTTTCAATTAAACAATTTTACCCTAATTTTTTGTATTCCCGTTGGTTAATAATAAAATTAATCGTTTGATATTTGAAGCCGTAATCATGACAAAAATTGATCGCATAGATATTGATTCACAATCTTCATTAGTTGAAGCTGCTCCATCTAACTTTTTCCTGGGAAAATTTAAGCGAGCTGGTGATGTTTTGCTCGACCTGCTTTATCCGCCGCAATGTCTGAAATGCGGGGCCATTGTCGAATCTGCCGACACGCTGTGTATCTCATGCTGGCAAACCGTTACGTTTATGACGCCGCCTTGGTGTGATGCATGCGGCATCATGCTCGAGTTCGATTCGGGGCCGGGCGGTCTTTGCGCGGCCTGTGCGCGTCAATTGCCGGTGTTTGCCCGTGCGCGGTCCGTGTTTGCTTATGATGATGATTCCAAAGCAATGATTTTGTCGTTCAAATACCGTGACCGAACGGATAACGCCCCTGCCTATGCACGGTGGCTGGCTCGCGCCGGCGCAGATCTTTTGGAAGATGCCGATTTGCTCGCACCGGTTCCCTTGCATTGGTCGCGATTATGCTGGCGGCGCTACAATCAATCGGCCCTATTGGCTTCGGCACTGTCCCAAGAAACACAGATCGCCGTGTTGCCGGATTTACTGGTGCGCCGCCGCCGGACGGCTTCTCTCGGCGCCATGAGCCCATCCCGGCGCCGCCGAACATTAAAAGGCGCCATTCGATTGCGGTCCTCCTATCGGGATCGCGTAACCGGAAACCGTATTTTGTTGATCGATGATGTGCTGACGACGAGATCGACGGCGCAAGCCTGTGCGCGTGCGTTGTTGCGGGCTGGTGCCAGTGCCGTCGACGTGCTAACGCTGGCCCGCGTGAAGCGGCCACTGCCGCAAGCGGCCTCATAAAGGAATTCATGCTGTGCCCGAGATCGATATCTATACGACACCGTTTTGCCCGTTTTGTGTCCGGGCTAAACATCTATTGGATCATAAAGGGGCGGCTTTTACGGAAATAAACTTAATGGTGAATCCCGAACGCCGCCAGGAAATGATTGAGCGCGCGAATGGGGGGTATACAGTGCCGCAAATTTTTATCGATGGTCAGCACATCGGCGGTTGTGACGAGTTGTACGCTCTCGAACAAGCGGGCGAGTTGGATCCGTTGCTGCAAAAGGTTGAAACGGAATAACGCCGGAAAGCGTTGAGGAAAAAAACAATGGCTGAAACATTCAACGTTGCCTGTGTTCAACCCAATTCGGCACGCGACGCTGCACCCAACATCGACGCTGTTGGCAATTTAACCCGGCAAGCACACGATCAAGGCGCTGATTTCATTTTGCTGCCCGAAAGCGTCAACATGATGGAGCCCCGGGGCCGTAATGTGCGGGAAAAAATTGTTGCCGAAGAAGACGATGTTTTTCTCGCGGCTTTTCAAAAGTTGGCGCAAGAATTGAGCACTTGGATTCTCATCGGTTCCATCATGATCAGGGTGAGTGAAGATCAGGCGGCAAATCGGTCTTTGTTGATTAATGACAGCGGCGAGATTGTCACCCGTTACGATAAAATACATATGTTCGATGTGGATGTCGGTGATGGGCAAAGTTATCATGAATCGAAATTGTACCGGCCGGGTAATCAAACCGTTGTTGCCGAAACCCCGTGGGGGCCGGCGGGTCTGACTATTTGTTATGATTTACGGTTTCCGTATTTATACCGGTCGTTAGCGCATCAAGGTGCGATGTTCATAACGGTACCGTCAGCATTTACACGCGTTACCGGCGAAGCGCATTGGCATGTGTTGCTGCGTGCCCGCGCCATCGAAAACGGCTGTTATATTTTCGCGCCGGCGCAAACCGGCGAACACGCTGAAGGCCGGCAAACCTATGGCCATTCACTCATTGTCGATCCATGGGGTGTTGTGTTGGCCGATGGCGGCGAGGACGTCGGGGTTGTTATGGCGGCAATTGACCCAGCCCAAGTGACGAAAGCACGCGGTAAAATTCCTTCGCTCGCTCATGACCGGGAATTGGCTAAAAAATAGCGGTTACCTTGGCGTTAGGTCCGATTCCGAATTTATTAATAAAAGCCGATTTAACGTAAAGGCCTGGATTTTTACCGGGTGGCGTACGATATATAGAGTGACTAAAAGATAAACATGCACGACAGCGTGAGAATCTTGGTAACCGTTTTTGGGTTGTTCCGATGATTTTATATCAATTGGCCTGCCACGAAGGCCATGAATTTGAAGCCTGGTTTCGCGACAGCAAGACTTACGAAAAGCAATGTAAGTCGGGCGATATTGTCTGTCCGTTCTGCGGCGATAGAGACATCGTGAAAGCGCTCACCGCGCCTTATGTTTCGACAAAGGGATCATCGAAACCGGCGGAGAAGCGTGCGCGGGAATTGGCCATGCAAATTTTACAAGCAGCTGATAAATCGCGTGAGCATATCGAAAAGAATTTTGAAAACGTTGGCGATAAATTTGCCGAAGAAGCCCGGCGTATCCATTATGGCGAAACCGATGAGCGCAATATTTACGGTGAAGCAACCCGTGATGAGGCAAAAGACTTGACCGAGGAAGGCATTAACGTTTTCCAATTGCCGCCGAAGCGCCGTTTAAACGATTAACTTTTATTTCCAATAAAATTTGAACGCGCCACAAAATTATTGGTGCACCGCGACTGCTAAATAATTGACGTCGAGGTCGCGGGAAAGAGACCACTTGTCGGTCAGGGGATTGTAGGACATGCCCTCAAGGGCTGTGATTTCCAGGCCGGTATTTTGTAATTCTTTGGTGATCTCGGACGGCCGGATAAATTTCCGCCAATCATGCGTGCCGGCCGGTAGCCATCTTAGAATGTATTCTGCGCCGATCTTAGCAAGCGCCAGGGATTTGACTGTTCGGTTTATCGTTGAGAGAACCATCGCACCGTTCGGTTTGATGAGTTTTTTGCACGCCGCGAGGAACAGGCCGACATCAGCAACATGTTCGACTACTTCCATATTGAGGACGATGTCGAATGTTTCCCCGCCTTGAGCTAATTCCTCGGGAACGGTACACCGGTAGTGAATATCAAGTCCGCTTTGTGCGGCATGATGGCTGGCGATGCCCACGGTTTTTTCGCTCGCGTCTATGCCGGTGACGGAAGCCCCCAGCCGGCACATGGGTTCGGCCAGCAAGCCTCCGCCGCAGCCGATATCAAGAAGGGTCAATCCTTTGAGAGGTTGGTCCGTTTCCGGATTCCGTTCGAAGTGCCCGATAAGCTGATCGCGAATAAATCGTAACCGTGTCGGGTTGAGTTTATGCAGTGGCCTGAACTTTCCGTGCGGGTCCCACCATTCTTCGGCCATGGCTGAAAAATGAGCCAGCTCTTCCGGTGATGCGGTGCCCTGCGCAGGGCGCGCGTTCGTTGCCTCTTTGGGTTGTATAGTGCTGGCCATCGGTTTCTTTATGTTGCCGGCAGGTTGGCCGGGCAGGGTTGTTTCTCAGATTCGATCAGAGTATGAATACCCGCCGCCGCGCCCGCAACTGGTGAATTTTGATTTTTGGAAAGCTGACCGATTTCAAAGGGTAACTCTGGGCCGGCGTACGTGATTTGAGCCAATGGATAGAACATGCTGATTGTCCAAAAATACGGGGGCACATCTGTCGCCGATGCCGAACGCATTCAGGCCGTGGCGCAGCGTGTCAAACGCGAGGTGGATGCCGGGCATCAGGTTGCCGTCGTGGTTTCCGCAATGGCCGGTGTGACCAATCAGCTGGTCGAGCATGCCCGGTCCATTTCCCGGCTTCATGATGCGCGTGAATATGATGTAATCGTCGCCAGCGGCGAACAGGTGTCCGCTGGGTTGCTCGCTATGGCCTTGCAGGCGCTCGGCGTCTCGGCCCGGTCGTGGCAAGGTTGGCAAATTCCGATTTTGACCGACGATGCTCATGCCAAAGCCCGGATTGAAAAAATTGAGGTCGACACGCTTAAAGAACGGTTGGCCGGCGGTGAAGTTGCCGTCGTCACGGGGTTCCAAGGTATCGGCCCGGACCATCGGATCACGACCTTGGGCCGTGGCGGGTCGGATACCAGCGCCGTCGCATTGGCCGCGGCATTGGAAGCGGATCGCTGCGATATCTATACGGATGTCGATGGCATCTACACCTCTGATCCACGGATCGTGACCAAAGCGCGAAAGCTTGAGCGCATCACCTATGAGGAAATGCTCGAGATGGCCTCATTGGGCGCGAAGGTTCTGCAAACTCGCTCCGTGGAGTTAGCCATGAATTGGGGTGTTCGGTTGCAGGTCCGTTCCAGTTACAATGATGAACAAGGAACCCTTGTTGTGGGTGAGGAAGAAATCGTGGAAAAAGAAATTGTAAGCGGCATTGCCTATAGCCGCGATGAAGCCAAAGTGACCCTGAACCGTGTTATGGATAAGCCCGGTGTAGCGGCGAATATTTTTGGCCCCTTGGCGGACGCTAATATTAATGTCGATATGATCGTGCAGAACATATCCGCCGACGGCAAGGCCACGGATTTGACGTTTACCGTGCCAAAAGACGACCTTGATCGTACGGTTGAGGTGCTTGAAGGCGAGCGGAAGAACCTGGAATTCGCCGAGCTTATCGCCGATCGGAACGTGGTGAAGGTTTCGGTTGTCGGGGTCGGCATGCGCAGTCATGCCGGTGTCGCGCAAAAGATGTTCCAGGCACTTGCCGAAAAGGGCATCAATATTCTGGTGATTTCGACATCGGAAATTAAGGTCAGTGTCTTAATCGATGAAGAGTATACGGAATTGGCGCTCCGGTCGCTGCACCATGCCTATGGCCTCGATGACGATTAAGCGAGTCCAGGCTTCTTTTTCAGTGCCTTTCCCGCCCGTTTAGGCAGGGGAATTTTGGAAAAACCTTGAGTTTTTTCAATAATTTGGCAGAATGCCAGCCGCGGGACCGGGGTGTGTATCTGGGGCGGCACATTATGATATTTCGTAATGATTTTTCGTAAGCGCCCAGCGGCCGGAATAAAATAGATCCCGTTAGAATAACGTTGGTTAATTCATCTCAAATTTCGAGAAAGCGGCGATAAAATCTGATGAGCGAACCGCATTCTGATATGCCAGAAACGAATGCAGACGAAACTGAGAATGCTGCCGGTAATCATTCGGGCGTCGGCTCGTTGCTGCAGGCGTCACGCTTGCGCATTGGCGAGGATCTGCGCGATGTCGCCGACAGCTTGCGCATTCGTTACCGCTACTTAGAAGACATAGAGGCGGGCCGGTATAGCGCGTTGCCGGGTACAACGTATGCCCTCGGATTTATTCGCACCTATGCTGATCATCTTGGGCTTGATGGCGAAGAAGTCGTGCGACGATTCAAAGAGGAAATCGAAGCCTCGAAAAGTGATAAAAATCTGGAATTTCCCGCACCGATCAGTGAATCAGGCATTCCTGCCGGCGCGGTTGTATTTGTCGGCTTGGTGATTGCCGTGCTGGCTTACGGGGCTTGGTATGCCAGCACCACGGAAAAGGGATTTTTCGCCGAGCTGATTTCTCCAATCCCGGAGCGATTGGCTAAAATTATGCCTGAAGAAGAAAAAGCCAAAAGCCAGTCTCCGTTCGAGGCACCGGCATCATCATCGAAACAATCGGAACAATCGGATAAATCTGAGCAAGCGTTGGCATCGGCCGTCTCGGCGCTTTCAAAACAAACGGCGGCGCCGAAAACCGAAGCGGAATCTCAGTCGCCGGTTGCCGCCACGGGCTCTGCCACGGGTTCTGCCACGGGTTCTGCCACGGGTTCTACCACGGGTGCCGCCATAGACGCGGCATCATCGCCGGAACAAACCGCACCGGCTAAAACAGGCGTGGCGGATGCTGATCAAACCGCTTCGTCTGCGCAAGCCCCGCAAGTATCGGAAGCGGCCCCCGCTGAGCCGGTGAAGCCGAAAATTGAGGCGATGAAAAAAGAAATCGCGCCTGATGCCGAGCCGCAAAAAATCGAGAAAAAAGTTGCTGAAAAGATAACCCCGGAAAAGAAACCGGTAACGGAAACGTCCACCACCGAGGCGCCCGCTACCGAGACACCGGCCTCGGACGTTACAGCGAAAAAACCGGTCGACTTAACCCCGGCGCCCGCGTCTCAATCTGAACCCCAATCCACACCTCAGCCTGCACCCCAAACGGCTTCGGACACCGCATTCCAAGTTGCATCCCAAGTTGCATCTCAGGTCGCTGTGGCGGCACCATCGGCGGAAGCCGCGCCGAAGGGACGTATCTATGGCGTCGAAAATAAAGACGCCCGCATCGTCGTCCGGGCCGTGAAAAACAGCTGGATACAGGTTCGAGACGATATTGCAAACAAGCTGCTGTTAACCCGATTATTACGGCGCGGCGACAGCTATCGGGTGCCGAACCGGGAGGGCTTGAAATTGCTGGCTGGTAATGCCGGCGCGCTTGAGATTTTGGTCGACGGAAAATCCGTGCCGGCCATTGGCCCCCAAGGGGCCGTCCGGCGCAGCGTTTCCTTGGATGCCAAACGCCTGGTTGAGGGCAAAGCAGTCATCGAATAGACATTTCAGGGATCTATTCTTGACCGCGTGCCGCAAGCGCGGCACAAAGCACAAGTCATCGGCATGATGATCATGCCAAACGAAATACACAGGGCCAATTGAATGTCCACAAAGATGGAAATTGTCAGCAGGCGAAAAAGCGTTCCGGTTAAAATCGGCGGCGTGACGGTCGGGGGTGATTCACCGATTGTCGTGCAGTCGATGACAAATACGGATACGGCCGATCCGGACTCGACAGTCGAGCAGGTTGCAGCGCTGGCGAAAGCGGGCTCGGAACTGGTGCGTATAACCGTAGACCGCGAAGAGTCCGCCAAGGCGGTTCCATATATTCGCGATGCCCTCGATAAGATGGGCGTCGATGTCCCATTGGTCGGCGATTTTCATTACATCGGCCACAAATTACTCACGAAATATCCCGACTGCGCGCAAGCCTTGGCGAAGTACCGGATCAATCCCGGTAACGTCGGTTTTCGTGAAAAGCGCGATACTCAATTTGCCACCATGATCGCAGTGGCCCTTGAAAACGCCCGCCCTGTTCGTGTCGCCGTCAATTCGGGCATGCTCGATCAGGAGTTGCTGATGCATTTGATGGATGAAAACGCAAAATCATCCAGCCCGAAAGAGGCGCAATCGGTCATGCATGAAGCGCTTGTTCAATCGGCCCTTTTAAGCGCGGCGCGGGCCGAAGAGCTCGGCATGGGCCGTGATAAAATCATACTGTCATGCAAAGTGAGCGAAGTTCAGGATTTGATCGCGGTTTACCAGGAATTGGCCGGACGCGGCGATTACACGTTGCATTTGGGCCTGACCGAAGCCGGTATGGGGTCGAAAGGTATTGTTGCCTCGTCGGCGGCCCTTGCGGTTTTGCTGCAGCAAGGCATCGGCGATACCATTCGGGTTTCTCTCACGCCGGAACCGGGCGGTGACCGCACCCAAGAAGTAATCGTCGCCCAGCAGATATTGCAAACCATGGGGCTGCGCTCATTCACACCCATGGTCACGGCGTGTCCGGGGTGCGGCCGGACAACCAGCACGGTCTTTCAGGAACTGGCTGCTAAAATTCAAGATTATGTCCGCGTGCAAATGCCGGATTGGAAACAACGGTATCCAGGTGTCGAATCCATGAACCTGGCCGTGATGGGATGCATCGTGAACGGCCCGGGTGAAAGCAAACACGCCGACATCGGCATCAGTTTGCCGGGCACGGGCGAAGAGCCGACGGCACCAGTATTTATCGATGGCGAAAAAGTAAAAACGCTCCGCGGCGCCAATATCGCGGAGGAATTTCAACAGATCATCGATGACTACGTCGATACGCGTTACGGCAATAAAAACTCAGCACAAAACGCTGCCGCTCAATAACAGGATAGACGTCAATCATGGCTTCCCTTCAGCCGGTCCGTGGTACGCACGATATTTTGCCCGAACAAGAACGGCGCCATCGTTGTGTTGAAGAGACGGCGCGCGACGTCGCTGGGCGTTATGGGTTTGAAGAAATCTCATTGCCGATATTCGAGTTTACCGATGTGTTCGCCCGTTCGATCGGCGAAACCAGCGATATCGTCTCGAAGGAAATGTATACGTTTACCGATCGTGGCGATGAATCAATAACATTGCGTCCCGAAGGGACGGCGGGCGTCGCGCGCGCCTTCATTTCAAATGGGCTGGCACAGCATCTCCCGTTGAAATATTTCTATCGCGGGCCGATGTTCCGCTATGAACGGCCGCAAAAAGGCCGGCAGCGTCAATTTAACCAAATCGGCGTCGAGTTGCTCGGCGTTGCGCAACCGCAGGCAGACATTGATGTGATCGTGTTGGGGGCACATTTTCTCGAAGCCTTGGGCATCACGGAACACGTCACGCTTCAATTAAACACGCTCGGCGATCCCGAAAGCCGGGCGGCTTACCGCGATACGCTTGTTGAATATCTGCGTGATTTTGAAAAAGACCTATCAGATGACAGCCAAGTTCGGCTCGAACGGAATCCGTTGCGTATCCTCGATTCAAAAGACAAGGGCGATCAAAAAATCGTTCAAGGCGCACCGACAATTTTTGACAGCCTGAATGAAGCGTCAAAAGATTTCTTTGCCACCGTCCGCCAGGGATTAGATGCGCTTAAAATCGCCTACACCGTGAATCCTCATTTGGTCCGCGGTTTGGATTATTATGGCCATACGGCCTTTGAATTCACGACCGAAGCGTTGGGGGCGCAAGGTGCGCTCGTGGCCGGCGGCCGGTACGATGGCCTGATTAAGCAAATGGGCGGGCCCGATACGCCGGGCATCGGTTGGGCCGCCGGTGTTGAGCGGCTGGCCATGATGATTGCCGAGCCCGAAGATGTCAGTAAACCCGTTGCCGTCATCCCCGTTGGTGATGGACAAAAAGAACAGGCACAGGTGATTGCCCATCAGTTGCGCCATGCCGGTTTTACCGTCGAGCTTGGTTATTCGGGGAACATGAAGAAGCGTCTTAACCGGGCGAATAAATTGAATGCCTGTGCCGTCGTCATCCTCGGTGAAGACGAATTGGCAAAAGGCGTCGTCACGATTCGCGATATGTCTTCCGGTGAGCAAAACGAATGCGCCATCGACGGCCTTATTGACGCCGTAGCAAAGTACCGGCCGTAAACCATGACACACGAAGCGCTGAATACACGGGAAGTTTTGGTCGTTGGTGCGAACCATCAATCGAGTTCGATGATGGTACGGGACCGCTTATTCGTCGAAGATGCCGATGTTGCCGGTATGCACGAAAAACTTCAGGCGCGGGGTGTTTACCAGGCTCTCATTTTGTCGACCTGTGACCGGACTGAAATACACACTACACAGCCGGCCGGTGATGACACGGCATCGCGGATTATCGAAGCATTAGCTGAACATGCCGCGATGAACGTGGCGGAATTGTCCGGTCATCTCTACGTGATGACGGGCGAGGAAGCGGTCCGTCATGTATTTCGCATTGCCGCGTCGCTCGATAGTCTCATCGTTGGCGAACCGCAGGTGTTAGGGCAAGTGAAGGCCGCTCATCGTTTATCGCGAACCTGCGGCACCATTGGCGCAGATTTGGAAACGTTGCTCCAGGCAGCATATGAAACGGCAAAAAAAGTACGCACGGAGACGGGAATTGGTGAAGGCCCGGTTTCTATTGCAGCGGCAACGGTTCAACTTGCGCGGGACTTGCACGGTGATTTAAGTCAATGCAATACGTTGGTGATCGGTGCGGGCGACATGGGCATGCTGATCGCATCATCACTACGCGAAACGGGCGTGCAACGGCTATTGCTCACACATCCGAACGCTGCACGCATTGATGCGCAGGCTCGGGCGTTTGATTGTCATACCGCGTCATACGATCAACTCGCGGACCAGCTCATCGAGGCCGATATCGTGCTCGCGGCTATGGGCAGACGCCAGCACGTTTTAAATGCGGATATGATGAATAGCGCCATCGCGCACCGCCGGCATAAGCCCGTATTATTGATTGATGCCAGCATGCCCGGCGATATCGAGCCTGCGGTTTCGCGGATTGACGATGCTTTTGTTTACGATCTTCACGATCTTGAGCGCCTTGCCGTTGCGGGGCGCGCGGACCGCGAGGCCGAAGCGGAAAAGGCGGCCGCCCTGGTCAAGCACGGTGTATCACGCTTCATGCGCGATGCGGCCGAGCAAACGGCAGGACCCGTTTTGTCGAAGCTCCATCAGCATTTTGATGCGATCCGCCAGCAAGCTTTGAAGGACTCTGGTCAGGATGCCGAAAAAGCGACACGGCTCATGATGAACCGGCTGCTCCATGGTCCCAGCGAGATTCTGCGTGAAATTGCCGCTGATGATGCGCAGTCCAGTCCATCTCGCTCAACAGGGTTGCGGGCGATAGAAGAGGCCATCGAACAACTGTTCGGTCTCGATTGCCGCGTGACGGATAACACAAAACATGAAAAGGACGGCAAGTGAGCTTAGAACAAAACTTGGATAAAGTGATTGCCCGTTATGCGGAACTGGGCGGGCAGTTGGCCCAGGCCGATGTCGCTGCGTCCAAGGATTTTGTCAAGCTGTCCAAAGAGTATTCCGACCTAACGCCGGTCGTCGAAGTCATCAATAACCTTAAAAACGTAAAATCTGAAATCGACGATCTCAATGCGTTGATCGAAGACCCTGAAAATGACGGCGAAATGAAAACGATGGCCGAAGAGGAACTGGCTACGCTTAAAGAAAAATTGCCGGTGCTTGAACAGGACATCAAGCTTCTGTTGCTGCCCAAAGACGAGGCCGACGATAAAAACGCTATTTTAGAAGTGCGCGCGGGTACGGGCGGTGAGGAGGCCGCGCTGTTTGGGGCAAATTTATTTCGCATGTATCAACGCTACGCCGAGGAGCGAAAATGGAAGTTCGAGCCGATGCACATCAATGAAACGGGCATCGGCGGCTATAAAGAGGCCGTTGCGTCGATTTCAGGCCGTGGTGTGTTTGCCCGGCTTAAGTTTGAATCCGGGGTTCATCGCGTTCAGCGCGTGCCCGAAACAGAATCGAGTGGGCGCATTCATACTTCGGCGGCGACCGTTGCCGTGATGCCGGAAGCCGAGGATGTCGACGTCAACATTGAGGATAAGGATTTACGCATTGATGTGTTCCGTGCGAGTGGTCCCGGCGGCCAGTCGGTCAATACGACCGACTCGGCGGTTCGAATCACGCATATCCCGACCGGGATTGTCGTTAGTCAGCAGGACGAAAAATCGCAGCACAAAAACAGAGCCAAGGCGATGCGGGTTCTGCGCGCCCGGCTTTATGAACACGAACGCCAAGCCCGTGAAGCCGAGCGGGCCGCCAATCGTAAAAGTCAGGTCGGTTCCGGTGACCGGTCCGAGCGCATTCGTACCTATAATTACCCGCAAGGCCGTGTGACCGATCATCGGATCGGCTTAACGCTCCATAAACTGGACCGGGTCATGGACGGCGATCTCGATGAACTGGTCGATGCCTTAACGGCGGAAGATCAAGCACGCCGTCTTGCGGAAGTCGAATAATGTTGCAGACCGTTCAAGACGCCTTGCGCCATTCCAATGACGTCTTGGCTGAAGCCGGGATCGAGACGGCCCGGCTCGATGCCCGGCTGCTGGTCGGCCATGTTTTGGGGATGGACGCGAAAGCGGCTTTATTGGTGAATGAGCGGGCTTTGCACGATGCCGAGCAGGAGCGGTTGAAAACGCTGCTGGCGCGCCGGGCGGGACACGAGCCGATGGCCTATATCATGGCCGAGCGGGAATTCTGGAGCCTGCCTTTTAAGGTAACGCCCGCGACTTTGGTGCCGCGGCCCGATTCCGAAACAATCGTTGAAGCCGTATTGGCATCGGTCCCGGACCGTCAAAAACATTTTTCGATTTTAGATTTAGGAACCGGTTCAGGATGTTTACTGTTATCGCTCTTACATGAGTTGCCGCAGGCACAGGGTGTCGGCATCGATTGCAGTACTCCAGCATTGAACGTTGCACGGGATAACGCACAGCATTTGCAACTTTCCAACCGGGCCTCATTTATCTGCGCCGATTGGGGGAACGGTGTATCGAAGAAGTTTGATTTGATCGTTTGTAACCCGCCGTATATTCCGCATGATGAAATCAAAACATTAATGCCGGATGTTGCACAGTTTGAACCGCGGCATGCATTGTCCGGCGGTAAAGACGGGCTCGAATCCTATCGGGCCATCGCATCGTGTGTGCCTGACATGCTGAAAAAAGATGGTACCGCATACTTCGAAATTGGCATGAATCAAGCCGATGCCGTCATAAATATTTTAACGGAAAACCGACTGCAAACTGTTGATATTAAAGAAGATTTATCAGGCTTACCGCGGTGTATTGTTGCCGAGTTATCACGCGCCTGAAAAAAATTTGATCAAGACAAATTGAGATAAAAAAAGTGTTGGAAAGAACGGACAACCCGATTAAGTTGATTGTGTAAGTGGCCTTTGATGGTCACGGGGGAATGCACCTCAAGGTGCTTCGTACACATCTGCTCCTTTATTAGAATCGAAATCGCAAATTGGATTTTGATCCTGCGTTCGACGCTTGTTAGGACGCGTATGTGTAGAACATAAAGACAAACAAAATATGAATAACGGGCCACGAAAAGGAACCATGAAACCAAATCAAAGAAGGCCGCGCTCGCGCGGCAACGGGAAGCGTCATTCCGGTCGTAATCATAGCTTTGAAAGCAGTGGACCGGAGGGAAAAATCAGGGGAACGGCTCAGCAGGTTTTTGATAAATACCAAGCGTTGGGCCGGGATGCTCTATCAGCGGGTGATCGTGTCGCCGCCGAAGGCTTTTTTCAGCATGCAGAGCATTATTTCAGGATCATAGCCGCCGATCCGCGTTCGAACGGCAATGCGCGCAACGGGGGTGATCAAGAGCAAAAACCTAACGCCGAGACCGTCGAGGTGCCGATCACCGAGAATTCGGATGAGGCGCCGGCTGAAAACCAAGCCCAGGCGTAGATATAACGTTATTCCTGCGCTTGGCGGTCAAATCGCCCGTTTAAGTCCTTATTTAAAAGCTCATTTGCCGGCCCTATGCCGCACGAATCGGCCATTCGTGCACGAAATATGCGGCGTATTTAATCTCCATGCGTCACTTGCGCGCCATCATTTTCAAGCCATATTACTCCTGACGCACAAGATATAGTGAACCTTGATATTATGAAGGGCCCAACGCTGCCGGTTATGGGGCTGCGGGTTCGGTCAGTAAGGGTTTTGACATGGATTTTGAAAAATATTCAGAGCGGTCGCGGGGCTTTGTTCAATCCGCGCAAACGCTGGCGCAGCGAACCGGCCATCAGCAACTCACACCACTACACATATTAAAAGTTCTTTTAGAGGACCAAGAGGGCCTCGCCGCTAATTTAATGCAGGCGGCCGGTGCCGATCCCAAAAAGGCTTTGCAGCTTTGCGATGTTGAACTCGGCAAAATGCCGAAGGTTGAAGGTGCCGGCGCGGGACAGGTATATCTGGCGCAGGAAACGAACCGGTTGTTTGAGCAAGCTGAACAGCTTGCCGAAAAAGCCGGTGATTCATTTGTAACTGCCGAGCGCTTGTTGCTGGCGCTAACATTAGCCGCGAGCACGGCAGCGGCAAAAGCGTTGGCCGATGCCGGACTGACGGCGCAAAACCTTAATAAAGCCATCGAAGATGTACGCAAGGGCCGCAAGGCGACGAGTGCGACGGCGGAAGATTCATACGATGCGCTGCAAAAATATGCGATCGACATGACCGCGCGTGCCGCCGATGGTAAATTGGATCCGGTCATCGGCCGTGACGAGGAAATTCGCCGCACTATTCAAGTGCTGTCCCGGCGTACGAAGAACAACCCTGTTTTGATCGGCGAGCCGGGTGTCGGCAAGACCGCCATCGTCGAAGGTTTGGCGCAGCGTATCATTAACGGCGATGTGCCGGAGAATCTCAAAAACAAAAAATTGATGGCGCTCGACATGGGCGCGCTCATCGCCGGTGCGAAATACCGGGGTGAGTTTGAAGAACGCCTCAAGGCCGTATTGAGTGAAATTACAGCGGGCGCCGGTGAGTTTGTATTGTTCATCGATGAAATGCACACCATTGTCGGCGCCGGTGCCGCCGAGGGTGCCGTCGATGCGTCGAACCTCTTAAAGCCCGCCTTGGCGCGCGGCGAATTACATTGTGTCGGTGCAACGACGCTGAATGAATATCGTCAGCATGTCGAAAAAGACGCAGCACTCGCCCGGCGCTTCCAGCCTGTCTTTATTCCCGAGCCGACGGTCGAGGATACAGTTTCGATCTTGCGGGGCTTGAAAGAAAAATACGAGTTGCATCATGGCGTGCGCATTCATGATTCGGCATTGGTTTCCGCGGCGACATTATCGAACCGTTACATCAGCGACCGGTTTTTGCCGGATAAAGCCATTGATTTGATGGATGAAGCGTCGAGCCGATTACGCATGGAGGTTGATTCAAAACCGGAAGAAATCGATGAACTCGACCGGCGCATTATTCAGCTTAAAATCGAACGCGAAGCCTTGAAGAAGGAAACCGATAAGGCTTCTAAAGAGCGGCTAAAATCGCTTGAAGAAGAACTGGATGAGTTTGAGAGCCGCTCGAAGGTGCTGACCGAGGAATGGCAAGGCGAAAAAAATGCGCTTGCCGATGCGACAAAGATTAAAGAGCAGCTCGATCAAGCCCGCAACGCGCTCGAAAAAGCGATGCGCGAAGGGGCTTATGAAAAAGTCGGTGAGTTGCAATACGATCTCATTCCGAAGCTTGAGGCGAAATTGGCCGAAGGTGAAGCGCATGAAGAGCACACCATGGTCGAAGAAGCCGTCACGCCCGAGCATATTGCCGCCATCGTGTCGCGCTGGACCGGTATTCCGGTCGATAAAATGCTGCAAGGCGAACGCGATAAGCTTTTGCAAATGGAAGACAACCTGCGCAAACGCGTCATCGGCCAAGAAGAAGCCTTGTCGGCGGTCTCGAACGCCGTGCGCCGCGCGCGCTCAGGCCTGCAGGATGCGAGCCGGCCGATCGGTTCTTTCTTATTCTTGGGCCCGACCGGTGTCGGTAAAACCGAACTGACCAAGGCGCTGGCCGAGTTTATGTTCGACGATGAAAGCGCTTTGATCCGCATCGACATGTCGGAGTACATGGAGAAGCACGCTGTCGCGCGCCTCATCGGCGCCCCGCCGGGATATGTCGGCTATGATGAAGGCGGCGCCTTGACCGAAGCTGTGCGCCGCCGGCCTTATCAAGTCATCTTGTTTGATGAAGTTGAAAAGGCGCATCCGGATGTTTTCAACGTGTTGTTACAGGTGCTCGATGACGGACGGCTGACCGACGGCCAAGGCCGCACGGTCGACTTTTCCAATACCGTGATCGTGTTGACGTCGAACCTGGGCGCGGAATATCTCGTGGCGCAAAAAGAGGGTCAGGATTCATCCGAGGTTTACGATCAGGTTATGGAGGTCGTGCGCGCCGCGTTCCGTCCGGAATTCCTCAACCGCCTGGATGAGATCATCCTGTTCCATCACCTGACGCGCGAACAAATGGACGGTATCGTCGAAATTCAACTGGGCCGCTTGCAGGGCTTGTTGGCGGACCGGAAAATCGAATTGCAACTCGATGCTGCCGCACAAAAATGGCTCGCCGATGCCGGGTACGATCCGGCTTACGGGGCGCGGCCCTTAAAGCGGGTCATCCAGCGTTCACTGCAAAACCCGTTGGCTAGCTTGATCCTCGAAGGGAAAGTGAACGAGGGTGAAGCCGTCACAATCTCGGCGGGTACGGACGGCCTGACCATCAACGGTGATGTCGCCGAAGCGGCTTAAGTTAACCGCCGCTTCTCGGAATTTGCGAACGGCCCGTCTGCGTCGAACGGCTTGTTGGGCCGCTCGTCGGTCGGCCGCCGCGGTTGCGGTACAAAAGCCATACCAACGCAATGCCGCCGGCGAATCCGCCGATATGCGCCCACCAGGCGATGCCGCCAACTTCACTGCCGTTTTGTGTGCCGAGCGATGCCGTGCCTTGGAAAAGTTGTATGGCGAACCAAATGCCGGTGTAAATCAATGCCGGTAAACGAAACACCAGCGGGAAAAAGAAAATCGGCTGGATGACATGGACCCGGGCTTTGGGAAAAATATACGTGTAGCCGCCGAGCACGCCCGCAATGGCGCCAGAGGCCCCGAGCGCCGGTATTGTTGAAAGGGTGTTAAAAATATAATGGCCGTAGCTGCCGAGCGCACCGCAAACGAGATAGAACAATAAAAACCGTAACCGCCCCATGCGGTCTTCAAGCGGGGCGCCGAATAACCACAATGTCCATATATTGATGATCAGGTGCAGGGCACCGCCGTGCATGAATGTATTGGTGATGAGTGTCAGGTATGGATTGGTCGAGAGGCCAGTTTGCGCGATGATCGACGGATCGCTCAAAATCACCGGCACCAGGGCATACGTATAAAGGAAGTATAGTTCGTTTTGCGGGGAAAGTCCGAGTTGGTAAAAATAGACCGCAATGTTGGCGACGATGAGCGACATCGTCACAGCGGGTGAACCGAGCGAAGGGGCGTCTGTTCGAAACGGAATCATCGTCTCATACCGTAGGTTACGTTTGAAAGGTCCGCAACCAATTCTGAAACAGCGTCCGGTCAGCGTGTATTGCTGGCGAGTTTTGATTTAAGGCGCAGGGTTGCGATTTGGCGGTCGATGAATGTTTTTGCCGTATTGAAACGGTCGAGTTCGGCTTTTTGCAGTTGACGGCCCGAGGGCATGCGGACCCGCAGCGGGTTGACCTGCCGTCCGGCGCGGAGAATTTCGTAATGCAGGTGCGGTCCGGTTGAACGCCCGGTCGTGCCGACATAACCGATCACTTGGCCTTGCCTGACGCGATTGCCGCGCTTCAGGCCGCGGGCGAACCGGTGCAGATGCGCATACGCGGTCGAATGGGTGCGGTTGTGGCGAATGCGGATATAGCGGCCATAACCGCCGTTCCAGCCGATTTTCCGAATGACACCGTCACCGGCTGCGTAGATCGGCGTACCGCGAGGCGCGGCAAAATCGACGCCGCGATGCATTTTGGTGTAACCCAATATCGGATGACGGCGGCGGCCGAACCCGGATGAAAGCCGCGCGCCGTCAATCGGCGTGCGCATCAGTGCTTTACGTGCGCTTTTCCCGTTTACGTCAAAATAATCGGTGGTGCCGTCTTTCGTGGTGTAGCGGTAAATTTTTAATGTGCGCCGGTTGGATTTCAACACAGCGTACTTGATGTTGCCGGCCCGCACTCGATTGCCGTCTTCATCTGTATAGTGCTCATAGAGCACTTCAAAGGAATCACCAGGATGGATATCCCGTTGAAAGTCGATGTCCCAGGAGTATGCCCGAATGAGTTCGGCCAAAACACGGTTCGGCACGCCTGATTTCTTGCCTGCAACAAAAAGGCTATGACGAATGACGCCGGTTTTTAAGGCTAGTTCGGTTTGCAGTTGTTTTTTCTCGACCGTGGCGTCGAATTCGCCGGACTCGTTTCGCCGGACGATAATATCGCGATCAAAATCGGGTGCGAGCTCAATGCCCAGCAAACTGCCGACGGTCTGTCCGGCCGCTTGCGGCAAAAATGTCAGTTTAATTCTTTGCCCTTTTTCAATGTGCCGTGGGTTGTAATGGACCTTGAGCGCCTTTATGGCGGCTTGGGTTTTATCACGGGAAAATCCGGTACGGATCAAGAGCCCGGAAAGCGTTTCCCCGCGGCGGATGCGCAAGGTATACCGATACGGCGTGTCGGGAACGATTTCGGTTCTCGGCAGTTGGCGTAAATGAATGCGCAGTGATGCTGCTGCCGCCGGATTGCCGAGGGATATTGGCGCCTTGGCCAGAGTGGCGGCGGAAAAATGAATAGGCTTGGATTGTCCGTTCAAGATTTCCCGGGTTCCCTCCTCGGGAAACTCTAGGACGACACGCGCCGACACGATGATACAGGCGATCAAAACGCCTGCGGCAAGTAGACCTCTTAACAGCATGGGACCGGTTTTTTTATGAAAAGTGGAAAAGATTGAAGCTGGCGCCATAAATCCTCGCTATGACCGGCGATCATAGGATTGAAATGAGGCCGGAAAATGGCGGGCGATGATTTTACTATCAAGGTGTTTCGTTCCGATTCCATCAGTAGAATCAATGATATCCGCCAAATCGTTAAAGATTGGTTGTCTCCTTGAAGCCCCCAAAGATTCAATCCGAAGCCGTATGACAAAATTGTGAGGCAATAAGACAAAAAGCGCGGTTTACCGCGACTGGTTGGGCCAGTATGGTTTTCTTTGACCGGCATCCGAAGATATGAGGTCCTCAGGATGAAGCCGGCGAATAATCTCATCTCCCCCTAGGAGGAATTATGTATAAAAAATTCTTTATGAGCCTGCTCATCGCGGCGGGCTGTGTCTTAATGAACCCGGCGGCAATTTCGACCGCTCAAGCCAAAGAACTCGTTTTTACGGCCATTCCCGATCAAGATGAAGCCCGGCTTATGACCCGTTTCGGTAAAGTTGCAAAGTATCTTTCAAAAAAGCTGGGCATTCCCGTGAAATACATCCCGGTAAAATCCTATGCTGCTTCTGTCACGGCCTTTCGAAACAACCAAGTGCAGCTCGCCTGGTTTGGCGGCTTGTCCGGTGTGCGCGCTCGACAATTGGTCCCCGGTTCTAAGGCGCTTGCCATGGGCGCAGAGGACAAGGCGTTCACCAATTATTTCATCGCGCACAGCTCTACGGGATTGAAAAAGAGCAGCAGCTTCCCGAAAGAAATAAAGGGCAAAACATTTACCTTCGGTTCTAAGGGCTCGACCTCGGGCCGGTTGATGCCGGAATATTTTGTGCGCCAGCATTTCGGCAAGGCACCCGATAAGGTGTTCTCACGGGTTGGTTACTCCGGCGACCACTCGCGGACCATCGCCCTGGTTCAATCGGGCGCGTTTCAAACGGGGACCGTTAACCCCAAGGTTTGGCATAAGGAGCTCAAAGCCGGCAAGATTGATCCCGCGAAAGTAAGCGTCATTTGGACAACACCGACGTACCCCAACTACAACTGGTCGATGCGCGGTGATGCAGACAAACGCTTTGGAGCCGGGTTCACGAAAAAGGTGCGCCAAGCCCTTCTTGATATGAAGGACCCCGATTTACTCAAGCAGTTTCCGCGTTCGGCATTCATCCCGGCCAGCAATTCGGACTATAAGCCGATCTTAGATGTTGGAAAGGCAATCGGAATAATCGACTGATCCGACATTTCGTCTCATGACCCTCTTAACCTTAGAGAAGGCAACCGTCACCTATGATGGCAACGCCGTTTTGCGCGACGTTACATTATCAATAGAGCAAGGTGAACGGATTGCCCTGGTCGGCAAGAGCGGCGCCGGCAAATCAACGCTGTTGAATTTACTTTATCAACAGCAGCGCCGGCGTTCGGCTCTTGTGCCGCAAGATCTTGGGCTCGTGCGAGTGCTGTCGGTATTTCATAACGTGTTTATTGGCCGTTTAAACGGGCACAGCACGTGGTACAACATCGCGAACCTCATTCGGCCGTTTAATGCTGAAGTTGAAGCAATCAGGCAAATTCTGGCGCAATTGGTTCTTGAAGATAAATTGTTTGCAGCTGTTGATCAGCTTTCCGGCGGACAACAGCAACGCACGGCCGTTGCACGGGCCCTCTATCACGAGGGTGATATTTTTATTGGCGATGAACCTGTTTCCAATGTCGATGAACACCAATCGCGTGTTGTATTGGAAAGTATTAATGAAAAACACGAAACAGTCATTCTCGCCATGCACGATGTCGAATTAGCGATCGGTTATACGGATCGCATTATCGGCCTCGAAGGCGGGCAAATCGTTTTCGATCAACCGTCATCGTCAATTAAAGCAGCAGATCTTGAACATTTATACAAAAACGGCGGATAGCCGGCCGATTATTCCTGAATCACCGCTGGTTCGAGCTAGTTTGTTGTTCGTTCTCATCGCGCTCGCCTGCCTTAGCGTGGCCGATCTTGAAATCACAACCGTCGATCCGTGGGGCGAGATGGCCCGGGTCGGGCTCGGCATTATCACGCCGAATTTTTTCGCCACTGAACATTTGTTTGAAGCGCTCGCCAACACCGTCGCTTTTGCCATTATCGGCGTTGCGGTGGCCAACGTTATAGGATTTGGCCTTGCCTTGCTCTTCCGGTTCCGCGCCGTGCGGGTCGGTTGTGCGTTTGTGCGCGCCGTTCATGAGTTATTTTGGGGTTTAATATTTTTACAAGTTTTCGGCTTATCGACAGTAACCGGTGTGTTGGCTATCGCCATTCCATATTCCGGTATTGTTGCAAAAGTGTATTCGGAAATTCTCGAAGAGGCTGATAAAAGACCCCTTAAATCATTGCCGGCGGGCACCAATTCTATTTCGACTTATTTATATGTGCGTATCCCTGATGTATGGGCACATTTTAAAACCTATTCATTTTACCGCTTGGAGTGCGGTTTGCGCTCGAGTGCGGTCCTTGGATTTGTCGGCTTGCCGACGCTCGGGTTTCATTTGGAAACCGCTTTTAAGCAAGGCCATTTTTCCGAAGTGTCCGCTTTACTCATTTTGTTTTACATCGTGATCGCGACGATCCGCCAATGGGTGCATGCGAAACTCGTGCCTGTTTATATCTTGCTTGCCCTTTGGGTTCTGCCGGGCGGCGCGCCGATTATGTGGGAAAACGCCATACGGTTTTTTACCAGTGACATCATCCCTCATCCATTGCGGGTGGCTGAAACGATCGATGCGGCTTCGTTAAGCGCATTATGGGCCTGGTTTGCTGATTTATTTACCAATCAAGCTTTGCCGGGTATTGCCAACACACTTGTGTTGACCATGATCGCGCTAGTTGGCTCCGGCATTCTCACGCTTTTATTTTTCCCGTTGATCTCGCCGTTGTTCTTTGGCCGTTTTGGCCGCACGGCAGGGCACGTTTTTCTCGTCGTCGCCCGTTCGACCCCGGAATATATTTTGGCCTATATCCTTTTGCAGTTGTGGGGTCCGTCGATGATCCCGGCCGTGATTGCGCTCGCGCTGCATAACGGTGCGATCATCGGCCACTTGATGGGCCGGTACACCGAGGAAATGGCACTGCGACCCGACCGGTCCTCAGGCTTGAATCTATACGCCTTCGAGGCCCTGCCGCGCATTTATCCGCAGTTCTTGGCATTCTTGTTTTATCGCTGGGAAGTTATTTTGCGCGAAACCGCCATCCTCGGCATACTCGGTATCGCGACCCTCGGTTTTTTTGTCGATTCGGCATTTTCCGAAATTCGCATCGATAAAGCTCTTGTTCTTATTCTGATTACCGCTTTATTAAATATCGCCGTTGATACGTTATCCCGTTATATTCGCTCACGGTTACGCCTTCAGACCACGCCGGAAGTTAAATAGTCATGCAAGCCGACACGACACCCATCGTCAAAGATCTCGTCCTCGTCGGCGGCGGTCATTCACATGTGACAGTATTAAAGCGTTTCGGCATGAAGCCGATTCCCGGTGTGAGAATCACATTAATATGCCGGGACATACATGCCCCGTATTCGGGCATGCTGCCGGGATTCATCGCCGGCCATTACGATTTCGATGAGGCTCATATCGATCTTGCGCCCTTGGCCCGGTTTGCCAATGCGCGTTTTTATCACGACGAAGTCATCGGTATTGATCATGCGAACCGGCAAGTCCTTTGCCGCACACGTCCGCCGGTACCGTTCGATGTGATGTCCATTAACATCGGCTCAGCCCCGACGACCAAACACGTTAGCGGCGCCACGGGCAATGTTGTTCCCGTGAAACCGATCGATAGCTTTGTCGATCAATGGGAAGGCCTGCGTGCGCGTGTGCTTGATCAGAAAGGTCAGGCGCAGATCGGTGTCGTCGGTGCCGGTGCCGGCGGGGTTGAATTGTTATTGGCCGTGCAATACCGGCTCGGTCAATTGCTTGAAATAAGCGGCCACGGCACAAAGGATCTCGTATTCCATCTGTTTACAGACACGCCGGAAATCCTGCCGACCCACAACGCGCATGTGCGTAAAAAATTTGAACGTGTATTGGGTGAGCGCCATGTTCATGTTCATTACAATGAAATGGTCGATCATGTTGAGCCGGGCCGGCTGACAACGGCCGGCGGCGATACATATGACTTGGATGAAATTCTATGGGTAACCAATGCGGGTGCCGCCGATTGGCCGAGCCAATGCGGACTCGATGTCGACGAAAAAGGCTTTATTAAAGTCGATGACACGCTGCAATCGATGTCGCACGAAAATATTTTTGCCGCGGGCGATATCGCTTCGGTGGTCAATCATCCGCGTCCCAAATCCGGCGTCTTTGCTGTGCGGCAAGGTAAGCCTCTGGAGCGGAATCTGCGTCGCGCCTTACTCGGCAAAATCTTAATCCCGTTTACGCCGCAATCCAAGTTCCTCAGTTTGATATCGACCGGCGACAAATACGCCGTCGCGTCGCGCTCGTTCTGGACTGTGGAGGGATATTGGGTTTGGCGTTGGAAGGATTGGATCGACCGACGTTTCATGGAAAAATACAACGACCTGCCGGAAATGAACACGGACGAAGGGCCCTCATTAGCACGCGGGTTAGCCAATGATAACGTCATCAAAGAAATCTCAGCCATTGCGATGCGTTGCGGTGGCTGTGGTTCCAAGGTCGGCGCATCTGCCTTAAGTCGTGCAATTAATACCCTTGAGCCGGTAACGCGCGATGACGTTCTTATCGGTTTGCATGCGCCTGATGATGCTGCCGTGGTTGAGGTGCCACCGGGTAAGGTTATGGTTCATACGGTTGATTCGTTCCGCACCTTTATTAACGATCCTTATGTTTTCGGCCAAGTCACGGCCAACCATGCCTTGGGCGATATCTACGCCATGGGTGGCGAGCCGCAAACGGCACTCGCCATTGCCGTCGTGCCGTTTGGTCTGGAAGATAAAGTTGTTTCAGATTTATCGCAGATGCTCGCCGGTGCTTTAGCCGTTTTTAAGGAGGCGAATACATCACTGGTCGGTGGACATACGAGTGAAGGCGATGAGCTGACCTTAGGATTTTCACTTAATGGATTGGTTGATCGCGACCGGATTATGCGAAAAGGCGGCATGCAGCCCGGCAATAAACTCATCATCACGAAACCGGTGGGCACGGGAACGCTATTTGCCGCCGACATGCGGCAAAAGGCGAAAGGCCGTTGGATCGAAGCGGCCTTGGCTTCCATGGTGCAATCTAACCTTGCCGGGGCGAAATGTTTATTCGAGCATAATGCGACGGCATGTACCGACGTGACCGGCTTCGGGTTGCTCGGCCATTTGGTCGAAATGGCGAAGCCGTCGGGTGTGGACGTGGAACTCGACCTAAACGCGGTACCGATCCTCGATGGCGCGTTGGAAATGGTTCAAGCGGGGATTTTTAGCTCGCTGCAGCCGCAAAATATTCGTTTGCGCCGGGCCGTTCGAAACGGTGAAGAGGCCGGTAAGGATCCGCGCTATCCGTTGATTTTCGATCCGCAAACCGCGGGCGGCTTGCTCGCCAGTGTCCCCGGTGAACTGGCCGAAAGTTGCGTCGCGGCGTTACGGAAACTCGGCTATCCGCATACAGCGATAATCGGCGAGATTACCGAGCAAAGCGATCACCTCGAGCCGATCATTGTAAAAATTTAAATTTCGAAACATAAAAGACTCAAAGAGGCGTTTTGCGGACGCCTCCTTGAGTGCTCAAGCGTTGTTATTTTGCTTTGATGCCAATTTTGCGGTGGCTCTCTTGTGCCTTAGCCGATTTTGGCAGGGTTATTTTCAGTACGCCTCTCGAGAATTCGGCGTCGATTTTTTTGTCATCCACATCCGCCGGTAATCGAAAGGATCGTTGAAACGAGCCGAAATGCCGTTCCATGACGTGGTAATCCTTTTTCTTTTCTTCTTTTTCTGACTTCTTTTCGCCTTTCAGGGTCAGGATGTCGTCCCGTAACGAGAGTTCAACGTCCTTCTCGTCAATTCCCGGCAGTTCCACGGAAATTTCGTAGGCTTTATCCGTTTCTTCCACATCGGTTGACGGTCTGGCCGCCGTGCTCTTGTTCGGCGGGCCGTATAGGCTAAACGGGTTGATATCAAACAGGCTCGGCATGCGTCGCTGATCGCTTGCCGAGACGTCCGCAAACTGATCGAAAACTTTATTCATTTCTTCGCGTAAATGCTGGAAGGGGTGGTCCCATCCAACGCCGATCGGAATCGGCCGGTTTCCTGTTGCGCCGCCTGAACTTTTATTGGCGGCAATGTTTCCAGCTTGGGGTGCCATAATTACCCTCCAATAACCATTGTTGACAATAAACTCAGTTTATCTTTTCCGGCCAACGAAAGTGTTTGACGAAAATCAAAAATGGAAAATTTTAAATTAGAATTTTGCCAGCACCCGACGCCAACTGTCCCGTTCCTTGGTCGGGGTGAATTTGTTGGCGATTTTTTTGCTGCGCTGGGTCAGGGCGCCTAAGTACCTTGGGTCTTGTTCGGCCCGCAGCAGAAGTTTTTGCAAGGCTTGCGTGTTTTTAACCGCGTAAATGCCGGGGTGGTCTTTGCCGATCAAACCGATGTTGCCAGGGATATTCGACGCGATGATCGGCACGCCGGCAACGGCAGCCTCGGAGATGACGTTTGCACCGCCTTCCATGACCGAGCTCATAACCATGACATGGGTTTTTTGATATTCCCGGCGCACGGCGGCATAAGAAACTTCGCCGCGCCATGTATAGCGGGGATTGCGTGCCATCTCTTCGCGCGCCTTTTGTGCCCAGGATTCATCGTGGGCTTTGCCGAGTTGTGTTACGCGTAGCCGCGAGTCCGCCGGGACGTCACGCACGGCATAAGCCGCCCGCAAGGGATCCTTCTCCATGCGCAAGTGACCGACCACGCAGACATCGAAATACCGCTTACGCGGCTCGCGTGGCCCCGGTAAGGGTTGTGCGAATTGGTGAATCACGTCGAGTTTGCTGCGAAAGCGTTTGGGTATATCCTGATGAACGAGGTCGTGCAGGCAGACTAATTGATCGGCGAGCTCCATGGAGCGGTTGCAGATTTTCGGATGACTTTTCTGGAAGCGGTAAATATCTGTGCCCGTTAAGGCGACGATCAACGGACGCCTTGGGTAGCGCAGGTGAAAGCGTTCGATGGACTCGGCGCTGCGCCAGGCATGTAAAGCAATCATCGCATCGAACGGCTTATCGTTGTAGGTTTCGGCAATCGAAACCTGGTGGCCCAGTTCCCGGATCAGGCGGGCCCACCGTACAGCGGTATTGCGGTTGCCGGATTTGGACTGTTTTTTCGCTGGTGTAATAAGGTTAATCTTCATGGGACCTAGAATAAAGGCCACATCCCAATGACTGCAAGCGTTGCCACCACCGATCTTATCGAATTATTGCATGATGCACGTTCACGTACGCTTGAGCTGGTGACCGACTTAAGCGATGAGCAACTGATTCCGCCGAAACTTGAGACGGTCAACCCGCTGCTGTGGGAAATCGGGCATGTTGCTTATTTTTACGAATACTTCATTTTGCGCAAGCTTTATGGCTATGAGCCGATCATCGGCAACGCCGATGAGATTTATGATTCCATCAATATCCCCCATGACGTGCGCTGGGATTTGCCGGTGCTGAGCCGCGAGGAAACCCATCAATACTTGGAGAATGTCTTAAATGCATTGGTCGACCGCTTGGAAGGCGATGCGGCGAGCGAACAGGACAGTTTTATTTATCAATTCGGTGCCTTTCATGAAGGCATGCATGATGAAGCGTTTCTATGGGCGCGCCAAACGTTCGGCTATCAAACGCCGGTCTTGAAGAATACTATTGCTAACAGCGGCAGTGGCGGCGCCTTAGACGGTTTTGCGGATGTTCCCGGCGGTGAGTGGATGTTGGGCAGCCCCAAGGACGCAGCCTTTTTATTTGATAACGAAAAATGGGCGCACCCGGTGAACGTCGCGCCGTTTCAAATTTCGCGATCCGCCGTAACCAATGCCGAATTCGTCGCTTTTGTTGAAGACTCGGGCTACCAGCGCAACGAATTTTGGAGTGACGAAGGATGGCAGTGGCGAAAAAAAACAGGTGCCGAGCATCCGGTTTATTGGCGCACGAAAGGGCCGCTGAGTTGGTCGGAACGCCGCTTCGATCAATGGCGGCCGCTCTCGCCGGACAACGCGGTCATTCATGTGTGTGCTTATGAGGCCGATGCATATTGCCGCTGGGCCGGGGTTCGTTTGCCGAGCGAAACGGAGTGGGAAGTTGCGTGTTTGGCTTTGCCCGACGGAGATGGGTTTACCGATGACGGCCGGACTTATCCTTGGGGTAAAGAGAAGCCGGCCGCAGCGCAGGCCAATCTCGATGCGGTGCGGTTGGGGACTATCGATGTGGGCGCGCTTACGGACGGCGACAGTCCGTTCGGCTGCCGGCAAATGATCGGCAATGTTTGGGAATGGACCGCGAGTCCGTTCGGGCCTTTTCCCGGGTTCGCGCCGGATTCTTATGAAGATTATTCGCAGCCCCTATTCGGCGATACGCGGGTGTTGCGGGGCGGAGCCTGGACGACGCGCTCGCATTACGTCAATGGCAAGTACCGAAATTACTTCGAGCCGCACCGGCGTGATGTCTTCGCCGGTTTTCGGGTGTGCAAGGACGCTTAACGGTTATTCAATTCAGCCTTATCCTGAGCCGTGCGCTCTCCTTCGACTGGGTCTTTGGTCCGCTCAGGATGTGGCGCGCGTGTCGAAGGAAAATGAGGCTGTGTTTAAGAATTTGCGTTAATACGGCGTGCCGTCTTTGCGCACGAAGACTTCTTTTCTGTCAATCAAGCGTTTTTCCATGTCGACATCGGCGTAGGTGACTTCATCACCGGGCATGCGATCGCCGACTTCGAGATAGAGTGCATCCTGGCCGGACCGGTTGACGATGCAGTGCCCGTTCGCGCTGTTGGCTTTAAAGCCGGCCGCCAATCCCGGCGTCAGGACCTGTTCGCCTTCGTCGGTGATAAGCGTCAGTTCGCCTTCGAGAACGTAAATAAACTCGTCCGATTTGGTGTGCCAATGGCGGATGGAGGATTCCGTGCCCGGGCTCATGCGTACCAGATTGACGCCGAAATTCGTGAGGCCTAACGCATCGCCCAGCGCGCGTTTCTCGCGTGATTCGGACGCGCCCTGCATTTCTTTCGGATAGCGCGTGCCGGTTTTAACGGGCACATCACCGGGGTTGAGCGCGGGATGTTTTAAGTCTGACATGTATTCAGTCCTTATATTAATGCGCGAAATACTTCATGCCGCCGTCGACATGAAACAATTCGCCCGTGATATAGCGCGCCACGGGCGAGGCGAGGAACACAATCAGGCACACCAAATCTTCCGGTTCGCCGAAATAGCCGAGCGGGATGTTTTCCTTGGAAAACGCGGCTTGGTCTTCTTCCGTCGGATGGCGTTTGATGATTTGCTCGGTTTTGATGCGCCCCGGCGAAATGGAGTTAATCGTGATCGCGTCGGGGCCGACGATGCGTGATAAGCCCTTGGCCCAAGCATGCACGGCCGATTTCGCCGCGTTGGCGATATTCACGGCCTTGGGTTCTACACTGCCGGTGATGTTGATGATCCGGCCGTATTTATTTTTCTGCATGACCGGGACGATTCCCGTCGTCAGGCGGCGCAACGCCGTGAAATTGAGCGTCATGCCCTCGATCCATTCTTCTTCCGGCGCATCCCACTTGGTCGGGCGTGAGCCGCCGGCGGAGTTCACAAGCACATCGATTCCGCCCATGGCCTTGCAGGCGGCTTCGCGAATCGTGTCCGGGGCATCGTTTGCCGTAACATCGGCCACAATAATGTGGGGACGTTTATGTCCGGCACCTTCGATGCGGTCGGCCAGCGCGTTCAGCAGATCTTCCCGGCGCGCCACGACCGTGACGTCACAACCTTCGGCGGCCAGCATTTCTGCAGCACATTCGCCGATCCCCCGGCTCGCGCCGGTTACCAAGCATCGTTTGCCTTCGAGTTTCAGGTCCATTCTATTTGTCCTTTGTGTTGATCATTAATCTTTGAGCAGGTCGCGCGCGATGATATGGCGCTGAATTTCGTTGGTGCCGCCGCCGATTTGGAAATGCCGGACGTAGCGGTAAAACAATGTCAGCGGCAGTTCGCTGGATTCGCCCATGGCGCCGTGAATTTGTATGGCATGATCGAGGCAGCGCGAGCCCCAATCGCTGGCGCACATTTTTACCATGGCGGCCTGCACGCGTACGTCCTCGCCGGAATCCGCGCGCGACGCCATTTCATAGAGGATCGAGCGCAAGGCGGTGATGTCGGTGTACATGTCGACCAGTTTCCATTGGGTCGCCTGGCGTTGGGAAATGGGCCGCCCGAACGTGACGCGCTGTTTCGACCACTCGATACACATATCGTAGGCGCGCTGCATTTTGCCGAGCGAGTAGGGGCCGCGCATCAGCCGGTCGTGAATGGTGAGCCATTGCTGGCCGAGCGAAAATCCCTTGCCAACCTCGCCGAGGACATTTTGTTCCGGCACCCGGCAATCATCATAATGAACGATGTACGTCGTCGGCGTCGGGCCGAGCCAGGTCGAAATACCCGGCTCTTCAATGGTGACGCCGGGATTATCGCGATCAACGATGAACATCGTGATGCCGCCGCGTTGGCGTTTTTCCGGGTCGGTCACGGCTTGGGTCAGCAGAAAGTCCGCTTCGGCCGCTCCCGAAATCCACATCTTGGTGCCGTTCAAAACCCAGTCCTTGCCGTCTTTGACGGCCGATGTTTTCATCATGCCGCCGGGATCTGAGCCGGCCTGCGGTTCGGTTTGCGCGAAGCAATGAACCTTTTCGCCCTCGATGGTGGGCGTGAGGTACTTGTCGACCTGCTCACCTTCGCAGTTGTACAAAATGTTCGGTACGTTCACGAACGGGAACGGCACAGCGGTATACATAAACTGCTCGACCATCACCATCTGCGCGAGCATGGATAGTTTCATGCCGCCGTGGCTTTCCGGCACCATCAGGTACCAAAGGCCGGTTTCCTTCGCCATCTTAAACAGCCGGTCGGTGGTTTCTTTCGGGAACGCCTTCTTGAGGTTCGTGATCGGCTGCAGGCCGTAACCCGCGTGCGGACTTTTCAGGTAATCCGGTTCGAGCGGCATGATCTCCTGCTCGACGAATTTCCGGGCCATGTCCCGGTATTCGATAATATCGGGCGGTAGTTGAAATAGACCGCGATCGGCATCCGGTGAAGTGTCGTCCATTTGTTTATTCTCCCCTTACCAGGCGGTGACGCCGCCATCGACGGATAAAATCGCACCGGTGACGAAGTTGGACGCATCCGACGCAAGAAACACGGCGGGTCCTTTGAGGTCGTCCGGTCCGCCGGGACGGTGCAACGGAATTTCGGCCAGGATTTGCTCCTTACGTTCTTCGTAACGGCCTTGGTTGCGGCTCGCGAGGAAGAAGCCCGGCGCAATGGCATTCACATTAATATTATGCGGCGCCCATTTGACGGCGAGGTCGCGGGTCATGTTGACGATGGCGCCTTTCGATGTGTTGTAGGACAGCGAATTGTGCACCTTGGGATTTTTGCCGCGCAGCCCCGACACCGACGCGATGTTGATGATCTTGCCGCGTTTCTGCCCGATCATCACCCGGCCGAAGATTTGTGAGCATAAAAACGTGCCGGTGATATTGAGGTCCATGACGTATTGCCACTTCTCCAAGGGTGTTTCTTCGGGTGGAGCAAACCAGGCGCGCCCGGCGTTGTTGGCCAACACGTCGGCGCGGCCGAATTGATCCATCACCGCGTCCTTGAGCTTTTCAATTTGATCTTCTTTCGAGGCATCGCACGCCATGGCGAGGACCCGCACGCCGAGCTTTTCGATTTCGTGGGCCGCCTCCTCGCACTTTTCCACTTTGCGCGAGCAAATCACGACATGCGATCCCGCTTCGGCGAAAGCTGTCGCCATTTGCTTGCCGAGGCCCGCGCCACCGCCGGTGACGATGCTGACACGGTCTTTGAGGCTCATGAGTTCTTGTACGGTGGACATGATTTTTCTTCTTACTGGTATAACGTGACGGTGTTGGGCAGATTTTCGATGTTTTGCAGTTTATCGAACAGCGCGCGGCGTTTCTCGGCAGGGAAGGCATCGCTCAGACAATCATCAAATTTATCCCACAGCTCTTCCGTTCCGATGGGGTTTTCGGCGTGGCCTTTCGCGCGCGCGACGTGTTCGCTTTCGAGGGTGCGGCCGTTTTTCAGCGTAACTTCGATAAAATCATAGCGCGGGTAATTTTCCATTTTCGGATCGTATTCGTCGGTCACAACACGCTCGACACGTGAAATGATATTTTGAACATCGTCCCGGTTGACGAACTCATCGGTCAGCTCGCGCAGACCCACGCGTTTGGCAATGATGCTGCTGGCGACGGTAAATTCAAAACTGAATTTTCCTTGTAAGCCCGATGTTGGACGGCGATGGCGCACCATATCGTCCTGGACTTTACCGATATGTGCGGTAATGCGTTCGATGTCGTTGGCATCGAGTGGTTCTTTCTCAACTAAGTCGAGCGTGGCATCGATGACGCGGTGGGTGCCGTAACAAACCGGATAGCGCTTGATGCTGAGTTTGCGTTTCAGAATATGCCAGTCTGTCCCAAGATGATCGGCCGGGGTATCGGCATCGTAATTGCCTTTTTCCGAAATGGCGCTGAGGAATCCGCTGGTATGCTCAATGGCGTCTTCCGAGGCCACCATCCCGGCGGCGGCGTACCGAGACGCCATGATGCCGGCAAATGCCGCGTGACCGGCGTGAAACGGTTTGACCATGGAGCCGAAGTTCGACGTTAAACCACACGCTTGCGAGGCGGCGGTGCCGATCGCATTGCTGCATTGCTCGGCATTTAAGCGGCGTAGCACACAGCATGCGGCGGCGGCAGCCAAGGCCCCAAAGACGCCGGTCGGGTGCCAGCCGCGGGTGCGGTGTGAACCTTTTTCGCGGAAGACCAATTCGCCCCAGACTTCGAAACCGGCAATATAGGCGGCGACCATTTCCTTGCCGGTCGAGCCGAGTTCTTCACTTTCCGCGAGGATGGCCGGCATGAGAACGGCGCTGGGATGGCCGAGCATGGAAACATCATCATAGTCCATGGCGTGCGCGGCGGCGCCGTTCACCCAGGCGGCGACCGGCGAAGCCATGGTTTTATCGGTAAAATAAAGCCGCGACGGGCCTTCGCTTTTCAAGCTTTCGAGTCCATTTTCCGTCGCGCCGACAACCGGGTCTTCGCGTCCGGCAATCATCGTCGCAATGGAGTCCGTAAAGCCCATGCTGACAATGGCGGCGGCTTCCGGCGGAATGTTGCGCGACGCCATGCCGGCGACGAATTCGCCCAGAGACTTCGTTAAGGGTGCCGCCATGTGGTCCTCCCGTTGATCCGCCCGATGTGACTTTTTTTTATTCGGCGGCCTTGCTTTGTATTTTTTGCCGAATGCTGTTGAGGCTTTTACCCATTTTAACCTGGCCGGGCAGGGAATGCCCGACAATTTCTTCGGCCAACTCCGACACCGCGATGAGTTTCTCAAGATCGATGCCGGTTTCGATGCCCATTTCTTCGCACATGAAAACCATGTCTTCGGTGCATACATTGCCCGCGGCCGCTTTATTGGGGGCAAACGGACAACCGCCCAAACCGCCGATGGATGAATCGAAGCTGTCGACGCCCATTTCGAGGCCGGCATATACATTGGCGATGCCCATGCCGCGGGTGTTGTGCAGGTGCAGGTTAATGTGCGCATCAGGGTGTTTGTCGCGCACGGCGCCGACCGTACGTTTAATGCGGTCCGGTGTCGCCCAAGCCATCGTGTCGGCCAGTGCGATGTCCTTGACGTCCAGATCGTGTTCGTTCGAGACTTCAAAAATTTTATCGACCAGGCCGACGACCGTCTTTTCGGAAATATCGCCCTCGAAGCTGCAACCGAATGCGCACATCACCGAGCCACGCGTCACCGGCACGTTTTTCGATTTGTACATTTCGATCAGGCCCGGAAAGCTATCGAATTGTTCCTGCATGGTGCGGTTCTGGTTGCGTTTCAAGAACGTTTCCGAGGCCGTCGTTTGTAATGTTCCTTTGACGTCGAGCTTGCGGGTATCGAGCGCATCGAGAAAACCGCGTTCGTTGAACCACAGGCCGGTGTAACTGACGCCGGGTTTGACGGTGATGCCGGCGACGAGTTCCTTGATGTCGGCCATGCTCGGCACTTTTTTCGGGTTCACGAACGAGCCGACCTGGATTTGCTTGATGCCTGTCTCTGATAAAGCGTCGATCAGTTCGATCTTGCGGGCAAGCTCGATGGGCGCTTCACTTTGAAAGCCCTCGCGCGGCCCTTCTTCTTTTATATGTATTTGTTTCGGCATGTCGGACATGGTGAAAGCCTAACTTATTCTTGTGGCGGGACAAACGGATAAGGCACCGGCTTGCCGTCTTTAAAGGGTAATGCGACGGTGGCGGTGCCCGGGGTCGATTCCTTGTCTTCGTCGTTGAGCAAGCCGATCTCGAATTCAACGAGGCCGAAATCGTCAGCTTTACGGGTACCGGTAACCCGGGCCCAGGCGCGCAGCGTTTCGTTCACTTGGTTCATGGCGCGGAACTGAAATTTGATTTTCCACAGCCAGCCGTGCGGCGCGCACCAGTCTTTGAGGAGCTTCACCATAAACTGCTGTTTAAATGACCCATTAACCAGCAAGTTCGGCAGGTTCTCGTGTTCTTTGGTAAACGGCAGATCGTAGTGAATCTTATGCCAGTTTTCCATCGCCGCCGACCAGCGCATCAGGTGTGTCGTCGTGAGGGGGCCGACCGTAAGCGGGGTCAGTTCCATGCCCTCTGTGATATCTTCAAAATAAATCTGTTTTTGCTCAGCCATTGTTAGGCGGCCTCTTTCGGGGGACGACGAATGTGTGTCTTGATCACGCGCATCAAGAGCTCGCCGTCTTCATTGCGGTATTCGGTTTCGATGAAGACCAACAGCATCGGACCCGAGCGGCTGTCTTTTTCAATGATGTCATTGTAACGGTTTTTCGCCGTGATCTTTTCGCCGTGGTTGGGATAGCGGAAGAACTCGACCTCGGAACCGGCGTTGAGCAATGCGTAATTATCAAGCGGCAGAGGCGGCAGGCCCTGAACGGTCGCACCGACGATGCCGTCGAAATCCGGGTTGGTCGCGTTTTCCTGGATCGGGTCCGGCGTGCCGAAATCGCGGCGGAAAATGTACATCGGCAGCAACGGCGGCGCGACGGGCGCACCGTAGCGGCTGCTCTTCGTCAATTCTTCATCGTGGTAATTCGGATCGTCATCCATGATGGCTTGCGAATAACGGCGCACGGCACCGCGCTCGACGGCATCGCAGGCAACCTCGATTTCCGATTCGAGGCCGATGCAGGCTTTCAGTTCGGGTGTGAGAAGCGACATAGTGAAGACTCTTTTTTTGCTCTTTACGCTTTAAATTTTACTCTGCGGCTTTGGTTGTTTTTGGGATGCCGATGACATCATCCGTAACCAGTTTTTCTTGCGCAGCCTGATCGTAACCCAGCGATGCCAGTACTTCTAAAGAGTGCTCGCCCAATAACGGCGGTGCTGCGATGGAATCATCGGATGTATCGGAAAATTTAATCGGTAAGCCGGCCATCTTTAATTCGCCTGCTTCCGGGTGCGTGACCGTGCGGATCATATTGCGGGCCAAAGCTTGTTCTTCTTCGGCGACCCGGTCGATGGAGTTGACCCGCGTAAACGGCACGCCTTCGGCATACATGCGTTCTTCCCAGTGCGCGACGTTCTTTTGCGCGAAAATATCGCTGAGTTTATCGATCAGCTCGTCACGATTTTCAAACCGTTTGCTGGCATTGCAATAGCGTTCGTCGTCAGTCCACTCCGGCTTTTCAATGGCCCGGCACACGCCCGCCCACATCACTTCGGTAAAGGACGCGACCGCCATCCAGTCGTCCTTCGCCATGAAGGCCTGATAGGGCACCATGCCTTGTCCGGACGAGCCCTTGCGGGTCGGCGGCGTACCGCGCGAGAAGTATGATGTGTAATGATTTGCCATCATCGCCATTTGGCCTTCGAGCAAGGATGTGTCGACCCGCTGACCTTTGCCGGTGCGATGACGCGCTTCAAGCGCCATCATGATACCGATGGTGCCGAACATGCCGGCACCAATATCGGCAACGGAAATACCCATTTTTGCCGGCGGTTGATCCGGATAGCCGGTCAAATTCATGCCGCCCGAGTAAGCCTGCATGATCGCATCGTTGGCACGCTCGTCCTTGCGCGGCCCGGTCGCGCCGAAACCGCTGATCGAACAGTAAATGAGTCTCGGATTGATCTTCGATAATTCATCGTAACCCAATCCCAAACGATCTAAGACGCCGATGCGGAAATTATCGAGCAGGATGTCGGCTTCGGCGGCCAACTTGCGCATCACCTCGATACCGTCGGGTGATTTTAAATCAATGGCGAGGCTTTTCTTGTTGCGGTTTACCGCGGCGAAGTAGTGCGACACTTTATCGTTAAAGTAGGGCGGCCAATGGCGGCTTTCATCGCCGTGCCCGGCGCGCTCGACCTTGATCACTTCGGCGCCGTAATCGGCCAGCATCAAGCCGCAATAAGGCCCCGCCATGGCGAGGGCCACTTCGATCACTTTAAGCCCCTCTAATGGTTTGCTGCTGTCTGTTTGCGCCATTTCGTATCAATCCCTGTGCGGCAAGCGGCCTTGCCGGCATGACTTAACGTTTTTCAAAGAGAACGTCTTGCCGACACTATAAAAAGCGAGAAGCTTTTAGGCAAATGGGCCGTTTAGGCAATATGGGGCTGTTAAACGAAGCTGGTCGGCCAGGTGCGCAGGTGGTGCTCGCCGATACCGCCCGAAAGGCGTTGGCGGTGAATGGCCAGGCGGTCGATGAGATACTGTCGCGTTTCGCGTGGATCGAGCACCTCGTGGACCTCGTAAAGTTCGGCGAGGCCCCAGGCGCCGGAGTCCTGTTCAATTTCCTTGGCGCGTTTTTCAAACTCTGCCGGGTCATCGTCTTTTTCGATGCCGTGCAGAACCTTGACGCCGACTTGCGGGTCCATAAAGCCGACATCCGCACTCGGCCAGACCGCGTTTTCATCGGAATTTTTGCCACCGCCCATATTGATGTAGGCCTGGCCGTAAGCTTTGCGCAAAATGATATTGATCTTCGGCACGGTGACGAGCGTCAGTGCATTCATCCAGTTCATAATGTGCCCGGGTGCGCCTTTGCGTTCACCCTCAATGCCGATCAAAAAGCCCGGCACGTCGACCAGCATCACAATGGGTATATTGTAGGAATCGAACATCACCAGCGCGTTGATAATTTTTTTACACGCATCCGGATCGAGCGAGCCGCCTTTGAACTTCGGGTTGTTGCCGATAACGCCGACAACCTGACCGTCGATACGCGTCAGCGCCGTAACCACGGCCTTGCCGTATCGGGGCTTAATTTCGAACACGCTATCGATGTCGGCAATCGCCTCGATAACCTTTTTCATGTCGTAGGTTTTGCTCCGCTCTTCCGGCACGATATCGAGAATTTTTTTAATCGCCTCGTCCGATCCTTTCGGTACCGGCGCCGTCGGCGGCGCTTCCATATTGTTGCTCGGCAAGTACGAGAGAAACTTTTTAATCACATCGAGGGCTTCTTCATCCGTGTCGACGGCGTAATCAACCAAACCGCTGACGGAGGTGAGAAGCTTCCAGCCGCCTAAATCTTCTTTATCGACCGGTTGGTTGATCGCGATGGAGGTCACGCGGCTTGATGCGACTGCCATGGTGGCGCCTTTGCGCATCACGCAAAAATCCGACATGCAGGCATACCAGGTCGATGAGCCGTAACACGCACCCAAGAGGGCCGACACCCAAGGCGCTTCACGCAGGCGCCGGTATTCGGTGGGGTCTTGGCAGATGATGGTGCGGCCCAGTGCGCCCATGCGGTCGGGCATACGCGAGCCGCTGGATTCACCGAGGTAAATCATCGGGCAACCGCGTTTATTGGCGATGTCTTTCACGTGGCGGATTTTTTTCGAATTGATTAAAGCACTCGAAGCGCCCAGCACGGTGAAATCGTTGACGATGGTACCGGCATGGCGGCCGTTGATGGTGCCGAACCCGCCGATCTTGCCGTCCGCTGGGGTTTTATGGCGCATTTCAGGCCGCGCCGACGTTGCCAGCTGGCCGTACTCGACGAAACTGCCTTTGTCGAACAGGTAGTCGATGCGCTCACGGGCGTTCAGCAGGCCCTCGTTTTTGCGCTTAGCGATTTTTTCCGGCCCGCCCATGGCGAGCGCCTTATCGCGGCGGTCTTTTAGTTCTTTCAGCAATTTCTCGAACGGCATAATGCTTCCTGATGTTTGCTCTGGTCACCGGTCCACTTTATAACCATGGATCACCAAGAACGCCAATTTTAACAACAAAGTGAGACCGCTATGGCTCCCGTTATCATGACTTTCGGCTGCTACGATTACGACCGCACGCTTCCCATTATGGACGGCCGGGTGCCGGTCGAGGGCTGCGAAATAGCGCCCATTCGTTTGAAATCCGAAGCGCTTTTTCCGCGCGCCTTGCAGCGGGCCGAGTTCGATATCGCCGAGCTGTCGGTCTCGAGTTATCTGATGCAAACCTCGAAGGGGACTTCCGAATACATCGCCGTGCCGGCCTTCGTTTCGCGCGGTTTTCGCCACAGCGCGATTTACATCAACAAGAACAGCGGCATCGAGAACCCGAAAGACCTCGAAGGCAAGCTGGTCGGCGTACCGGAATATCAAGTCACGATTTCCTTGTGGGTGCGCGGCATCCTGCAAGACGAGTACGGCGTCGATTTTCACAAGATGAAATACCGCAACGGCGGCATGAATGTGGCGGGGCGTAAAGAACGGCTGCCGATCAACGTGCCCGACACGGTGGATGTCGAGCCGATCCCGCAGGATAAATGTTTATCGGACATGTTGGCGGCCGGTGAATTGGATGCGGTGATCTCGCCGGAGAAACTCACCTGCTATTTGGAAAAAGATCCGAACGTGTCGTTACTTTTTAAAGATCCGGTGCCGGAAGAGAAAAAGTATTTCAAAAAAACCGGGATGTATCCGATTTTTCATTTCATCGTTATCCGCAAGGCGATTGTCGAAGAGAACCCGTGGGTGCCGGCAAACGTATTCAAGGCGCTCGTTGAAGCGAAAAAAATCGCCGTGCAGGAACTCGACGACATCGCCGAGTACTCGGCGCTGAAATTGACGCTGCCCTGGTTCGTGTCCGATCTCGATGAAACCCGCGAACTGATGGGTGACGACTACTGGCCCTATGGCGTCGAGCCGAACCGCAAGGAGCTTGAAACCATGTGCCGCTATTCCCACGAGCAATATTTGTCGGAAAGACTTTTAACTGTCGACGAACTGTTCGCCCCCGACACGCTGACCATGCCGGGGAGATGACCGGCGCTATCGATATCCGCGAAAGCGTTTCCGGCAACGTTCCGGCGATTGAAAAAATTTATTCGGCGGCGTTTCCCGAAGAGGATTTGTTGCCGCTTGTCGTCGATCTTTTAGCATTAAGCAAAACGCCGACCGTTCTTTCCTTGGCGGCCTTCGAGGGAAGAGAAGTCGTCGGCCATATCGTGTTCACGGCGTGCCGTGTAACAGGAGCAGATGTTGATGTTGCGCTGTTGGGGCCGCTTTGCGTGGCACCGTCGCGCCAACGCCAGGGCATCGGCGGTGCGCTCATCGGTGCCGGGTTGGAGCGTCTGAAGAAGCAAGGTGTGAGCCGGGTCTTCGTGCTCGGTGATCCAGCGTATTACGGGCGCTTCGGTTTTACCTCCGATGATTATGTCGCGCCGCCCTATGAATTACCCAAAGAATGGCATGGTGCGTGGCAATCGCTGTGTCTGTACGAAGACACGTCCCGGCTGACCGGTACATTGGCCGTGCCGGAACCCTGGCGCCAACAGACTTTGTGGACGCCTTAATCCTTAATTTCGCAGTCTTTGAGGACGTCGTAGTTCGGCTCGAAGCCAAGGCCGGGCCGATCCGGAATTTTAATAATGTTATCTTCCGGCGTCGGCGCGTCGACGTAAATCGCTTCGCCGACGGCTTGTATCCCTAAGTGAAACTCGACCCACATGCCGTTCATCAAGCCGGCAATGTGATGCATGTTGTGGATCGGCCAGCCGCCGCCGTTGGTGATCGGCATGTTGAAGGCTTGCGCCAGGTGGCCGATCTTGACGGTTTCGGTGTAACCCGAACTCCACACCGGGTTCGGTTGAACGAGGTCGATGGCATGATTGCAGATCAACTCGCGGAAACGCCAGCGGCTCGGAATGTTTTGGCCGGCCGAGATTGGCACCTTGGTCGAGGCGCGCAACTCGCCCATGTTCCAGGCATCAACCGCATACACCGGTTCCTCGAACCAGGTGATGTCGCATTCCTCGATCGCGTGGCAGAGTTTTTTCGCCGAGTGCGGGTCGGTCATGTAATTCGCGTCGATCATCAGGTCGCGGTCGGGGCCGATGATGTCGCGCACCGCGCGCACCCGTGCGGCATCCTCGCGCCAGCTTTCGGTGCCGTCGCTGACCACCATCTTCAGGCGCTGCGTGCCGGCCTTGACCTGCAGCTTGGCCGCTTCTTTGAGCTGATCCAGATCGTATTGCGCGAATCCGAAGGTCACGTACATCTCGGCGTAATCCCGATGGCCGCCGCAGAGTTGCGCAATGGTGCGGCCTTCTTTTTTGCCGCGGATATCCCAACATGCGATATCGATGGCGGCAAGCGCCGTGGTCACCACGCCGGTCATGGCGCGGTTGTTCATTTTCCACCACACCTCGTCGTGGATGCGTTCGGTTTCGCGCGGATCCAGCCCGACCAACACATCCTTGAAGTCCTTGTTGATCGCAGTGACGGTGGAGCGCCCGAGATAGGTGCCGCCGCCGATGCCGTGGCCTTTAATGCCCTCGTCGGTTTCCACTTCGCAAAACACGAAGTTGCGCGAGACGGTCGGTTTTTCGAATACCGGCACATCGACAGTGAGGTTATGGAACGATGCCTTGATATCCGTGATTTTCATGGTGAGAGTCCCTCCCCGGTTGCGTATTGGTTTGAAAGCAACCTAATCACAGGGGCGCGGTTTGACAAGCCGGAGGGCGGGTTGGCCGGGTGTCTTGACAAGTCCCGCGCCAGGCTCCATGACAATGCCCGAATTCCAATCAAATTCTGACCGTAATGGTTCTGCAACAAGGGCCGGAGACGAGGGAGAACAGAGTATGTCAGCAGAATTGAACAAGCGATTGAAAGACCGCCTCGCCAAGCGCGACGCCATGGTTGTGGCGGGGTGTCCGAATGCCTTGACCGCGCGCCTCGTTGAGGACCTCGGCTACGAGGCGATTTACGTCACCGGCGCAGGCGTGACCAACATGAACCTCGGCATGCCCGATCTCAGCTTTATTACGCTTGATATGTTATGCGACGTCACCGCGGCGATGAGCGATTGCACCAACCTGCCGATCATCGTCGACGCCGACACCGGCTTCGGCAACGCGGTCAACACGGAATACACGGTGAAGCGCCTCGAGCGCGCCGGCGCGAGCTGCATTCAAATCGAAGATCAGTTGTTCCCGAAAAAGTGCGGTCACTTCGCCGGGAAAGCAGTGGTCGAAAAAGAAGAATGGCTCAACAAAATCAAAGCCGCGGTCAACGCGCGCAGCGATGAAAACCTGATGATCATGGCGCGCACGGATGCGCGTGCCTGCACCAGCTTTGAAGACGCCGCCGACCGGGCACGCTCGGCCCATGAGGCGGGCGCGGACTTCCTTTTTGTCGAGGCGCCGCAGTCGCTGGAAGAAATTAAAGAGATTCCGAAAATTGCCGATGCCCCCTTCATGATCAACTTGGTCTACGGCGGCAAGACACCGATCCTGAGCCGGGAAGAACTCGCCGAGATGGGTTATGCCATGACCTTGTACGCAAATGCCGGTTTGCAATCGGCCGTGCAGGGCATGAATAAAGTGTTGGGGCATATTTTGAAAACCGGCTCCATCGACGGTGTCTTGGATGATGTCTGCACTTTTGAAGTGCGGCAAAATACAGTCAATAAACCGTACTACGACGAACTCGAACAGAAATACGCGGAATAAGGGGAGAGATCATCATGGTTAGCCACGCAGCAGCGCGTCCGGAAAATATCTACACCAAAGGCATGGCGCATTTCGCCGCCAACCTGAAATTCGAAGACATTCCCGAGGAGGTCCGCCACCGTGCGAAGCTTCTCATCCTCGATTCGCTCGGTTGCGGTTTGTATAGCCACGATCTCGAATGGAGCACGATTTTGCGCGAGACCCTCACCGAGATCGACGATACGCGCGTCGCCACCGTCTGGGGTACCAAACAAAAACTTTCGGTTGTGCACGCCGCCCTTTGTAACGGCACGCAAATTCAAGGCTTCGAAATCGACGACGTGCACCGCGCGGGTGCGCTGCATGTCGGCGCCGTTACCTTGCCGCCGGTGATGGCGGTCGCGGAAATGGGCAAGGGTATGAGCGGCAAGGAGTTTCTCACCTCCGCGATTGCCGGTTACGAGCTCGGCCCGCGGGTCGGTTTGTGCATGGGCAAGCAACATCTGGAGCAGGGCTGGCACACGGGCGGTACCATCGGTGTGTTCTCGGCGGCCGGCGGCGCGATTCGCGCACTCGGCCTCACACCCGACCAAGCCGTGCACGCCATCGGCATGGCCGGCACGCAGGCATCCGCCCTCATGGCGGCGCAATTCGGTGCCATGGTGAAACGCATGCATGCGGGCAAATCCGCCGAAAGCGGCTTTTACGCGGCGCTTCTTGCGAAGAAAGGCTTTACGGGTATCACCGACGTGTTCGAAGCCGAATACGGCGGCTACTGCACGACGCTCTCACGCTCGCTGGATTTGTTTGATCGCACGCAGTTGACCAAAGGCCTCGGCAAGGACTGGGAGCTGATGCGGATCTTGCTGAAATTTTATTCCTGCGTCGCCAGTAACCACACGACACTGGACGCCATTCAAAACATGCAAGCCAAACATCCGTTCGGCCCGAACGACGTCGAGAAGATTTTGGTCAAGGGATCGAAATCGACCGTCGAGCACGTCGGTTGGGAATACCGCCCCGATGGCGTGACGGCGTCACAACTGAACCTTGGGTTCTGTATCGCGACGTTGTTGATCGAGGGCGAATGCTTCGTCAATCAGTTCTCCGAGGACATCATCGACAATAAGGAACGCATGGAACTCGCCAAAGTCGTCGAGTGCATGGAAGACCCGGAAATTACTGATTTGGGTGCCGACATGCGTCACAAAGTGCACGTCGAAGTCACACTCAAGGACGGCACGGTCATGAACGACACCGTCGAGAAGGCGCGCGGCAGCGAAGTGAACTTCGCCCCCGAAGAGCAAATCATCGGCAAGTTCAAATCCTTGGCCGCCAAATGCCTGTCCGACAGCCAAGCCGATAACTTGGCCAATGCGGTCTTGGACATGGAGAACCTCAAGGACGCCCAAGAGATCACTAAACTGATGACGCCCGCTTAAAGCGCCGTCCCCTCTCCCTAACCCTCCCCGACAAGGGGGGAGGGAATGAAGCGCGAATGACATAAATATTTTCTCCCCCTCGATGGGGGAGGATTAAGGTGGGGGTGAGAACGAAAAACTGATGCTGCCAGCTTAAGAAAAGTTGCTTTTAAGCGCGCGTTCGCGAAAGCGGTTCATCAGGCTTCTGAATTCCTGACGTGTCATGCCGTAGTCGGTTATAAAACCTTTTGTATTTGGAACGAATAATCGCCTGAATAAGTGCTTGATAGGATGTTGATCAGTTGAGGGCAGAACGTCGAACGTAACTGAATCAATAAAACCAGTAAGGCCCCAGGAATCAGGGTATCTCACACCAGGAAGGATGGCTAAAGGCCAATGACTTATATAATAAATTAAATAATTTAGGATTAGGAAAGTATCGTTTGAATCAAATTGTATTGGCCTGCGATTTAAATCTGAAATTTGATCCCATCTATAATATTTCGGTCGGCCAAAAACACGGCCAACAGTAAATCCTTTGTATTGAAGGTGGAGAAAATGGCGCTCCATAAACGGCGCCCTCGCGAAGAACGCTGCACAAATTAAAAATACGAAAAGGGTAATCCAATACCATTCTGGATTGCTGCCTGTGAGGCTGCCCCCAGGCGGGCTAATCAGCATGATTGCGGCGATAACGGCAAAGACGGTCGACCAGCCCCAAAAATAACTTTTCGTCGGTCGTAAGGTTAGGCTGTGTGGCAGATCGTCTGGCACGCTTAGTTTTTCGTCAGCGTTTCCATCACCGGGGTGAACGCCTTATCGGCGACGGCTTCGAGCTCTTGCGCCGTCATGCTTTGGATCGGATGTTCGACCCACACGATTTCCGGATCGATGCCGAGGGTTTTCGCTTGGGACGCGGCGGCCACTTTAAATTCCGTGGTGGCGACGACCATGCCGGGAATGCCGAGTTTGTCGAGGTTGTTGATGTCATGCAAACTGCACGACGTACAGGAGCCTCAATCCGCTAAGGCGACGACCGCGACGTCCGCCTCCTTGACAATCGATTGCACGATATCGGGCGCTGCCGGCTTGCTGTTGCTCGCCTTGCGGTAGCGTTTGATCTTCATGCCCTGTGCGGTGAACCGGCTTTCCAGGTAATCGATGAATTCATCGCTGCGCTCTTTCGAGATATCCAGCAGCGCGATGGTCTTGCCGTTGAGATCGTCCGGCATGGGCACGCTTTTACGCGCGGATGTCGGCGCCTCGCTGGTCGGGTCTCGTAAAACGGTGCTCATAATGTATTCCCCGTTGGTTGCGCGTGAAACAGTCTATCAGAATTCCAAGGTTACCGGTTGGATTTCTTCGCGGTTCCGTCCGCCGCTCCAGCCGCCGATGATCGCCGAGATCTGGCCCGCCGGGCCGCCGCAGCGCACGACGAGGATGCCATGATCGCGCCAGTATTTGGGCACGTCGCGGTCCGCGTTTTCTTCGCCGATGCCTTCGCCGATGCCTTGCGCGCCGCGAATGAGGTCCTTGCCGGGCCGGGTGGTGTATTTATGCAGCGCTTCCTCGATTTCCGCGCGGCCCCAGCCGTCCTTTTGGAAAACCCGGTAGTGTTCGGGCGAGATGGCGAGGATGACATTCGCTTTTTCCGCCAGCTTCGGATGGCCTTCGTTGACGAGCTGCATCGCCATGGAGCGCGCCAGCTCGTCGGCCGTGCGCGCCTTGTGATCGATGATACCGGTAAGGCCGTGACCGTGATGTAGTGTCACCGCGTTACTGCCCGGCTTGCAGCCGCGCGCGACATGCAGCGGCGTCCAGTCTTCATCGGTTTCGTCTTCCGGAAAGCAGTAGGTGTACTTGCCCGGATTGCCGAACACGGCGCGATCAATCTCCTGTGGCCGGCCGCCGCCGACATTGCGCACGATGAGTTGTAGCGCCCTGCCAATCGTGGCATTGGCGCGGTTGCCTTGGCCCAAGCAGTTGCCCTTGGCGTTCATGCCGATGGCCTTGGTGATCGGCCCGTTCACCACAATCACCGGCCCCGCGAAGTTGAGCGTGCACAGCACCCCGTGCAGGGCGAACTTCGGCAAGAGAGCGGCTTCGAGGCAGGCCAGCACGACCGGCATGTATTCCGGTTTACAGCCGGCCATAACCGCATTGATCGCAACCTTTTCCACGGTGCATTCGATCAGGTCCGGCGGCACGATGCCGACGACCTCGTTCGGGTCGCGGTCCGTGCCTTGCAGCATGCGGATGATGCGGTCGTCCGTCGGCGGCACGATGGGAAGACCGTCGGTCCAGCCCATGTCGAATGCGTATTCGACGTCGTCATGCCAATCGCTGATATCATGGCCTTTGGACGTAAAAGTTTTTTCGCCGTAACGCGCTTCAAGCTTTTCGGCGATGAACGGCTCGATGCTTTTCGAGCCGCAGCCGGGCTGGTTTTCCGGCAAGCCGTCGCCGAGTTTGTTAATGCCGCTGACCGCTTGCCACTCGTCTCTATTCCATCCAAATGTGCGCGAGGTTTCCTTGCCGTTCTCGACGCGAATCAGCGTCGGCACGAATTCGATGTCGTGGCGAAAGGATTGCTCCAAGGAGCGGTCGTCGATCACGCCGTCGAGATTGTCCGGAAATGTCGGGTCGTCTTGGCTGTAAACCGTAAGCGCGCCGGCGTCCGACAATTGTTTAAGCACCGGCTGCACCAACTCGCACGTCGGGCAATCGCGTTTCACGACCGCAATCAATCCGTCTTGTTGTTTTGGCATCGTAGGTCCTCCCGGATGCCGTTATGGCATCGTTATTCTTATAATTTAGAAAACGCCGCGGCGTTGCGCCCGGCCAGCTGACCGAAGGTCGAGCCGCAGACGAGGCCGGTGCCGGAGGCGTAGTTATTATAATAAATGCCGCCGACGATTTCGCCCGCGCAGTAAAGCCCGGGGATGACGTGTCCCCATTTGTCCTCGACCTCGGCTTCGGTGGTCGCTTTGAGGCCGCCGAAGCAGAACGTCACGCCGGTGGTAACCTGGAAGGCCTCGAACGGCGGTTCGTCGAGTTTCTGCGCCCAGTTAGTTTTCTCGATGGCGAGGCCCTTGGTCGCCTTGCCGTCATGCACGGAGGGATCGAACGGGATGTCGTCCTGGCACGCCGCGTTAAACTCGTGCGCGGTTTTCAGGAACGCTTCCGGGTTCACGCCTTCGAGTTGCGGTGCAAGCTCTTCCAAGCTGTTGGCCGTCGCCTTAGTGACGCGGGTGACCCGGTATTCGTCGCGCACCAACGGCATCACTTTTTGATCGAGAATTTGCCAGGCGAACTGTTTCGGCTGTTGCAGCACTTCCGCGCCGTACTTCGCATACGTGAAGCTGTGGAAATCCAGGCCTTCATCCAAGAACCGTTCACCGTTCGCGTTCACCAAAATCGAAAACGGATAATTATGTTTTTGGAATAGATCGCCCATGGTGATGTCACCGTAGGTCGGCGCGTTCACATCCCATTGCACCGAATGGCATGCCGACCAGTGACCGGCCGGCATCGCGCCGATGTCCAGCGCCATGTTGATGCCTTGGCCCATGTTGTAGCGGGTACCGCGCACCTTCGCGAGTTCCCACTTCGGGCCTAAGTAGCGCACCCGCATTTCCGGGTTGGATTCGAAGCTGCCGCAGGCGAGGATCACGGCCTTGGCTTCGCACTTGATGTATTCCCGGCCGTGGCGGAACACGACGCCTTTAACGCGGTCGCCGTCGTAGATGAGTTCCCACGCCGTCGCTTCGTACACCACGGGGATGTTCCGCTCCTCGAGAATTTTATGCCAGGTTTCGACCATCTGTGTGCCGCCGCCCCAGACGCAGGCCGCAACGCCGCCGAAAATTTTGATCTTGCCGCCGACGGTGTAAGACTGGCGGCGCAGGTTCAGCGCAAAACGCATGCCGTATTCGCGCATACGAATAAGCGACTCGCGGCTTTGGCGCACCAGAATTTCGACCATGTCCGCATCGCAGCGGTAATCGGACATGGTGAACAAATCATCGAAGTAACGGTCTTCGTCGTAAACGCCGACCTCGACGTTTTTGCGTTCTTCATCGGTGATGTCGACAACCAGCGGTTCCAAATCTTCCATGGTGGAATAGGGGAAACGCAACGCGCCGCCGGTAAAGGCGGTGTTGCCGCCGCGGTCATCAAGCGGGGCGGATTCCAGCATCAGGACCTTGGCGCCTTCGAGGTGGGCCGCCATGGCGGCGTTCGAGGCGGCATTGCCCGCGCCGATCACGATAACGTCGATATTTTTCAGGTCTAGATTTGCCATGGTCTTTCCTCCCGGGGGTTTTGCTGGCGGCTCAGTGTTGATTTCATTGGTCTTTGGTTAACCCATGCGTCTCGAGTTGGCAAGATCACGCTATTGCCGTAATCTGGCCTCAACCAAAGCAACTCGATCCAGGGAGTCCATGACATGGCTAAATCCAAGGCGGCACTTTATCGCGAGTATCTGAAAGAACCGGGGTTGCTTGTCTCGCCCGGTGTTTATGACGGCTACAGTGCGAAGCTCGCCGAGCAGGCCGGCTTTAAAGTGATCTCGACCACGGGTGCCGGTATCTCAAACGCATTTTTCGGCCAACCGGACATCGGCCTGATGAGCCTGATGGAAAACGTCGATATCTGCCGCATGCTGGTACGCAGTGTGAACATTCCGGTCACGGCGGACGCGGAATCCGGTTACGGCAATGTGGTCTCGGTCTATCACGCGATCGAGTACTTCGAAGAAGCCGGTATCGTCGGCGTGAACCTGGAAGATCAAGGCGAAGGCAAGCGTTGCGGTCACATGGAAGGCAAACAGGTCGTCGACACGCCGTACATGTGCAAAAAAATCGAAGCCGCGTGTAAAGCGCGCAAGGATGAAGACTTTTTGATCATCGCGCGCACGGACGCGATTGCCGTCGAAGGCATCGACTCGGCCGTTTACCGTTTGCAGGAATACGTGAAAGCGGGGGCGGCGATGGTGTTCGCGGATGCGGTTGAAACCGAAGATCAAATCAAGAAGATCGTTGATAATGTTGACGCGCCACTTTCGGTCAATATGGGTTTCGCGATCCGCTCGCGCCCGACCACGCCGCTCATTCCGTTCACACGGCTGGAGGAACTCGGTGTGAAACGCGTCTCGTTGGCGCGCATGCTGCCGGCGGCCGCCATCATGGGCATGAAACTCGCGCTCGAACAGATGCAAGAGGTGCTCAAGACCGGTGAGATGGTGGATCGGAAAGATTTGCTGGTCGGTATCGAGGACATCATGGAACTGATGAACTATCCGAAGATCCGCGGCATCGAAAAGGAATTCATGCTCGATGAAGAATTCGAACGCCGGTTTAAAAAACCAAAAGCCGCAGCGGAATAAAATATTGCGGTTTAATTTTCCCCACCCTTCGAGACGCGTCCGCCTAAACAAGGCGCCCGCTTCTCAGGATGAGGAAAAATTATATATCAAACCTCATGCTGAGGAGGCCGCATATTTAAAAATAAGCGGCCGTCTCGAAGCATGACGGGCCAAAAGTCATAAAAGGGAGGCTTACCATGACGGCGGGGCAGGACATCTTCGGCGCGAAGAAGACGCTCGAAACCAGTGGCGGGCGGGTATCGTATTTCGATATTCACGAGCTTGAAAAACAAAACGTCGGGCCGGTCTCGAAGCTGCCGTACTCGATTAAGGTTTGTCTCGAGAATATGCTGCGCAATGTCGATGGGCGCATCATCGACAAGCAAACCGTCGTCGACTCCGCGAATTGGAAAGACACCCGTCACAACTTAACGTATCCGCTGCGCATGTCCCGCGTCATGCTGCCCGACGCCGCCGGTATCCCGGCGTTCATGGATCTCGTTGCCATGCGCGAGAAGGTCGTCAAGCGCGGTCTCGACGGCAGCGGGGTGAACCCGGCCGTGCATACGGACCTCATCCTCGATCACTCGGTGATCGTGGATTATTTCGGCACGTCGGACGCGCTAACCAAAAACGTTGCGAAAGAATACGAACGCAACGCCGAGCGCTACAGTTTTTGTAAATGGGTAAAACAGGCATTCGATAACGTCACCGTCATTCCGCCCGGCCTCGGCATTTGTCATCAAATTAACCTCGAATATCTCGGCCGTGTCGTCATGAGCCGCCGCGACGGTAATGAAACGCTGGCGTATCCTGATAGTTTGGTTGCGTGTGACTCGCACACGCCGATGATCAACGGCATCGGCATTTTGGGCTGGGGCGTCGGCGGCATCGAAGCGGAAGTCACCATGCTCGGCCAGCCGTATTTCCTGCCCGCCCCTGAGGTGGTCGGCATGAAACTGACCGGCGAATTGAAACCCGGCGTGACGGCAACGGATCTCGTTCTTTCGATCACTGAGAAATTGCGCGAGGTCGGCGTCACCGCGGCGTTTGTCGAATACTTCGGACCGGGTGCAAAGCAGCTTTCCATTCCCGATCGCGCGACCATCGCCAACATGTCGCCCGAATACGGTGCGACCATGGGGTTCTTCCCGGTCGATGCGGTCACCATCGAGTATCTTAAGATGACCAACCGGGGCGGCGATCACGCCGATCTCGTTGAACGTTACACCAAAGAGAACGGCCTCTTTGCGAATGGGGGTGCCGATCCCGAGTTTACGAAATTGGTCGAATTCGATCTCGGCCAAGTGGAGGCGAGTCTCGCCGGGCCTAAGCGGCCGCAGGACCGGGTGTCGCTTTATGACGTGAAGGAAAGTTTCCGCGACTACCTGCAAAAACCGAAAGACGAGCGCGGTTACGGCATGGACGCCAAAGAAGCCGCCCGCACGGCGAAAGCGATCATCGGCAACAACGAAGTCGAATTGGGTCACGGCATGACGGCGATTGCCGCGATTACCTCGTGCACCAACACGTCCAACCCGAATTTGCTGATGGGCGCGGGGCTCTTGGCGCGTAAGGCGCGCGAAAAAGGGTTATCGGCGAAGCCTTGGGTCAAAACGTCGTTGTCGCCGGGCAGTCAGGTCGTCACCGCGTACCTGACCAAAACCGGCCTGATGGAAGACTTGGAAGCCATGGGCTTTTATGTTGTCGGCTACGGCTGCATGACCTGCGGCGGCAAGTCCGGACCGCTGCCCGAAGACGTCACCAAAGCCATCACCGATAACGATCTTGTCGCGACCGCCGTGCTATCGGCGAACCGCAACTTCGAGGGCCGCACTCATCCGATGGTGAAAGGCGCTTATTTGGCGTCACCGCCGCTGGTGGTGGCCTTTGCGCTCGCCGGCCGTGCCGACTTCGATTTCGCCAATGAACCCATCGGCCAAGATAAAAACGGCGAAGACGTTTTTCTCAAAGACATTTGGCCGAGTCCGGAAGAAATCCGCGACGCCGTCAACGAAGGCTTGAACGCCGAGATGTTTAGCGAGGCCTACGCAACCGCAACCGAGGGCACCAAAGATTGGGATGACCTCGAAGCCCCCACCGGGCAGTTGTTCGCGTGGGACCCGAAATCCGATTACATCCTCTCGCCGCCTTGGTTCGATTTGCATCCGGAAGATTATACCTGGCCGGACGAACTGAAGGGCGCGCGTGTGCTCGGCATGTACGGAGATTCGCTGACAACCGATCACGTCACCCCGGGCGGCTATTTCCCGAAAGGCGGTGCGTCCGCGCAATATTTCGAGTCCATCGGTGTTGCGGAAAAAGATTTCAACACGGTCACCCAGCGGCGCGGCAATCACCATGTCATGGAGCGGGTCATCTTCGCTAACGTGCGCATCAAGAACCTTGTCGTGCCCGGCAGCGAAGGGGATGTGACGCGCAAGTTCCCGGAAGACGAACAGATGTTCATGTCCGAAGCCGCGCGTAAATACCGCGCGGAAGGAACCCCGATGATCGTCATGGGCGGAAAAGACTACGGCATGGGCTCAAGCCGCGATTGGGCGGCGAAAGGACCGGCGCTTTTGGGGATTTCCGCCATTATCGCGAATTCCTTTGAGCGCATTCACCGCTCCAACCTGATCGGCATGGGGATCGTGCCGCTGCTGTTTAAGGAAGGCGAAGGTCACGAAGCGCTTGGCCTTACCGGTGAGGAATCCCTCGATCTTTCGAACTTGGACGCCGGCATTACCGATGCCGCCCCCATCACCGTCACCGCGACCGCACCCGATGGTAAAGTTACAACGTTCGAGGTGTTGGCCGACGTGCGCTCACCGTATGAGACCGATTGCCTGAAAAGCGGCGGCGTGTTGCTCAAGGTGATGAACGCGTATATCGCCGAAGCGGGTAACGCTTAACGTTTTAGCGAACGGTAAAAAACGCCATGTTTAAAGCCTGGAACGAAAGCCAGCGCCGGAACGGGCCGTGGCACGTCGCTGTGCTGCTGATGCTCGGCATCGGTGTAGGTATTATCGGGCTTTATTATCTGCTCTCGAAGAATTTGATTTATTGCCCCATTGGGGATTCCAACCTTGCGTTCAGCCCCACGTATTCGGACCGTGGCGTGCTGTCCGAAGTCGGCGGGCTTAAGTTTTGGCTGCCGGCGAACTACGCGCAGTTCGAGCAAAATCAGAAAAGCGGCACGCACCCTTGGCTGGTGCTGCAGGGATTGCTGCCGGGTTTGCGGCCGTTGACGAAAAAGCTCGGCATTGTGGAGCGCGACAAACTCGACGATTGTGATTTTTATGTGCGTGACAAAGTCGTCGTTGCGTTGGTGCAGAAGAAACCGAAACCCTATTGGGCCGACCGGGGCGGCATCGATTCCTTGTCGCTGAAAATGGTTTTACAAGGCACCCAGGAACTCGACGGCCCGCACGGCCTCAAGGAAATCCATCTTATGGCCTTGAAGGAGGGTTATAGCACCAACCCGTTCCCGCAATCGTGGATGTACTCGCACACGTATCCGGATAAAAGGCGGATTTTTTTGTATTGCTGGCGCGATAAGCTTGGCGGGCGCGGCTGTTATTCACGCGCGGCTCCGTTGGATTTCACGCCCGAAACCAAGGCATCCGGCGTGTCGATGAAATACTACTTTAATTACAGCGACCTCGCGCGCTGGCGTGAAATCGACAAGGAAGCCCGCGCGTTGGTGCGGGTGTTTTACGAGGCAGGGCAGGCCCGGCATTAAGGTTCGCGTGTTTATTTGAATATCCTCATACTTCGAGATACCCTTTCGCCTCATCCTGAGGGGGCGCGTTAGCGCCTGTTTCGAAGGATAAGAGGCGAAGGGCCCCTCAGCATGAGGATTTGCGGGTACTTTTTGAGCGGGCTGAAGTGTGCCAAAATAGTCACCTGATTATTAGGGAGGAAATTATGGCGAAAACGGTCGCACAGGAACTCGCGGCCCGAATCAACGGGCTGCGTTACGAAGACTATCCGCAAGAGGCTATCGATTGGGCCAAGATCGCTGTGCTTGACACGCTCGGTGTGTCGCTCGCGGGCGCGCCCGAGGAAACCACGCAAATTCCGATGAAGGTATTGGGCGCAGCACAGCATGCCGGGCCGAGCCTGGTTTGGGGCAGCGGCACGCGCACCTCGCCGTTGGACGCCGCGTTGATTAACGGCGTCGCCGCGCACGCGCTCGATTACGACGATTGCCACGACACCATGGGCGGGCATCCCTCGGCGGCCGTGATCCCGAGCTGCCTGGCGCTGAGTGACGACGTTACGCTCACCGGGCGCGACTTCATCGAAGCTTTTATCGCCGGTTATGAGATGGAAACGCGCCTCGCGTCGGGCGTGCATTTCGAGCATTACATCAAGGGCTGGCATCCGACCGCGACCATGGGCACGTTTGGTGCGGCGGCGGCTTGCGGGCGCTTGCTCAAGCTTGATGAGAACACCCTGGCGACGGCTCTTGCGTTGTGCTGCTCGATGGCGGCCGGGGTGAAAGCAAACTTCGGCACTATGACCAAGCCGCTTCATGTGGGCCTTCTCAGCCGCAACGGTTTGTTCGCCGCCCTCATGGCCAAGGAAGGGTTCACCGCCAGCATGGAAGCGTTCGAGCACAAGCAAGGCTTCTTTATGGTCTACAACGGCGAAGGCACGTACGACATCGACAAGGTGTTGAGCAATTGGGGCAACCCGCTGCAAATTCTCGAGCCTGGCGTCGCCATCAAACAGTTTCCGTCCTGCGGCGGCACCCATTCCGCGGCCGATGCGGTGATCAAGCTCAAGAACGATCACAACCTTGCCGCGAATAATATCGAGAAAATCGAATCGAAAACCCACGAGTGGCGTTTTAAGCACACCAACCGGCCCGATCCGAAAAGCGATCTCGATGCGAAGTTCAGCGTGCAGTATGTGATGTCGCGCGCCATGACGGACGGGGTGTTGAAGCTCGATCATTTCGAAAACGGCACCTTTGCCGAACCCGAAGTTCAACAAGTGCTCAAGCGCATCGAGTCGTCCTATCACAATGACGATGACGACCGTTACAGCGCCTACGTCACCATCACGACGAAAGACGGCCGTAAGTTGGAGGAATACTTCTCGCGCGCCCGCGGCCGCGGCCCGGCCGTTGCCTTGTCGGCGGATGAGCTTAAAACCAAATTCGTGAATTGTGCATCGCGGGCCCTAACGGCCGAGCGGGTCGAGCAGTTGTACACGGCGTGCCAAACACTCGAAACGCTGAATGATATGCGCGATCTAACGAGCTTAATGGAGACAGCGGCGGCAAACGTTCAAGCCGCGGAGTAAGTGATTGTCATCCTTCGAGACGGCGGCTTTGCCGCCTCCTCAGGATGAGGTGTGAAAAATTCTCCTCATGCTGAGAGGTCGTACATCAAGTGTTTAAAAAGCGCGATCGTCTCGAAGTATGAGGGAAATAGAGGAGACGCAATCCATGGGCATCGCCTTAGAAATTGCTAAACGCACAAACGCTCTTAAATATGAGACTTTCCCGGCCGATGCCATCCATTGGAGCAAGGTTGCCATCGCCGATGCGGTGGCCGTCTCGCTGGCCGGTTCGCGCGAAAATGCTTCCACCATTACCGCAAGCGTGCTGAACGCCGCCGCGATGCCGGGGCCGAGCCTGGTGTGGGGCACGAACGTGCGCACCCGCGCGCTCGAAGCCTCGTTGATCAACGGCACGTCGTGTCACGCGCTCGATTACGACGACACCAACAACACCAGCGGCGCGCATCCGACGTGCCCGATCCTGCCGGCCGCCATTGCGCTCGCCGAACAACTCGGCGCGTCCGGCAAGCAGATCATCGAAGCGTACGTTGCCGGGTTCGAAACCTTATCGCGGCTGTCCCAAGCGGTGCAGGTCGAGCACCACCATTACCGCAAGGGCTGGCATCCGACCGGCACACTCGGCCTGTTCGGCGCGGCGGCGGCCTGCGGGCGGCTATTAAGTCTATCGGACGAGCAACTTGCGACGGCCTTATCCATTTGCGCGTCCGAAGCCTGCGGCGTGAAATCGAACTTCGGCACCTACGTGAAGCCGCTACATGCGGGGCTAGCCAACCGCAACGGGTTGTTTGCGGCCCTCATGGCAAAAGAGGGCTTCACCGCAAGTCCGGAAGCGTTCGAGCACAAGCAGGGTTTCTTCGCCGTCTATAACGGCCCCGGTCCGTTCGATGCAGACAAAGTGAAAGAGAACTGGGCCGACCCCCTCGAGGTCGTCGAGCCTTCCATGGGGATCAAGCAGTATCCCTGCTGCGGCAGTGTCATGCCGGTGATGGATCTCGCCATCAAAATGCGTAAGGAGCACAACCTCAAGCCCGATGACATTGTGCGCATCGAGCCGCAAACCCACGAGCGGCGCTTGGCCCACACCACCCGGCCCGATCCACGCAGTTCCTTGGATGCGAAATTCAGCGTCGAATACTGCACGGCGCGCGCCGTGCTTGACGGAACGATTGTGTTTTCGCAATTTGAAGGCGATGCCCATAACGATAAAACCGTGCGGAAGTTTATGGAGAAGATCACGGCAGTGCCGCACACCGACGACAACCACTACGGCGCGCACCTCATCGTGACTTTGAAAGACGGTACGGTTTTGAAGGAATACACGCCGAAAGCGAAGGGCCGCGGCCCCGATCATCCGTTAACCGCCGAAGAGCTTGAAAACAAATTCGTCATGTGTGCCGAACGCGCGTTGCCGCTCGAGCAGATTGAGTTGCTGTATCCGGCCTGTCAGGACTTCGAGGCCATCACCAATATTCGCGACTTCACCAAGCTGATGGAAGTTCATGCGGGCGCGCGCCAGGCCGCCGAGTGATTGAGGCCTAACGGCATGGATATCAACCGTTTAACGTAGGGCTCGGCGCCGAAATCACCGGCCTCGATCTCGGTAACCCGCCCCCGATGCGGATAACGATGCAGATAACGATGCGGATACCGTCGAGGCCGTGCGCGCGGCCAAGTACGATTACACCTAAACCAGTACCGGCGAGCGCCGGAAGGATTTCGATGATGTGGCCGGTCCGTCGCAGGCACCGGGGCCGGTAATTATCAATTCTCGAATGAGTGCCCTTTAGCCCATCAGTAATTTAGGGCAATCCCCAGCTCCTTCGGCACCGGATTAGGGAAATCCCGAGTCGGGCCATCCAAACCCTAGTCGGCCTTCGGTTTTCCTAGGTTTTTTGCGCTTTCTACCAATATGGGCGGTTTCCTCCGCTGCTTAAAACGGGCGTCAGCAATACCGCTGACTGACCGAATTGAGCCGACGTGAACACACCGAACAACGCCATCGTACTGAAATCGCCCTTCACCCTTATCCTGGTGTGGGCGTTTTTGCTGAGCGGTTTTTGGGCGGCAATGTTAATGCCCGTTCACGTCTTCCTGGAAGCCGTGCTGGCCGTATTTGAATTTGTCAGTGTTCATATCCTGCAACCGTATGAAACGGCACCGGCAAAAAACATGCCGGTCGCGACCATCGGTATCCGGGGGTAGCAAAACGAACTTATTCAGAGGGGGTATTGGGTTCAGAGGGGTTATCGGACGCCAAGTATTTTTGGATGACCCGTAACGTTTCAGGGACATCAATCGGCTTGGTGAGGTAAGCCGCAAAACCAGCATCCTTGGCCCGCTCGACTTCATGCTTCATGGCCGCTGCGGTGATGGCGACCACGAGGATATCTTTTGTTGCGCTCATTTGTTTCAAAGCCTGTGTTGCATGAATCCCGTCAATACCCGGCAGGCCGATATCCATTAAAATCAGATCGGGCTGCAACGACATCGCCATATCAATTCCCTGTTCACCGTCGGGCGCAATCAACAGCTCGATGCTGTCATGAACATCGAAGATTGATTTCATCAGCTCGACGTTTGTTTCATTGTCCTCGACATACAAAATACGATGGGTTCTGCCGCTTGGGCTGCTCTCGATCTGTCCGGCCTTTTCAATTTGATCGAGCCGCGTTTGATTGTCTGACGGTGAAGGGGCATCCCCGATGGGAAGTTCAACCCAAAAAACGCTGCCTTCATTCAGCTTGGAGTCAAATCCAACGGTGCCGCCCATCAGCTCGATCAGCTGTTTAGAGATTGTAAGGCCAATGCCCGTCCCTTCGGTTTCGGCGTTGTTTCGGCTTAACCGTTCAAACGGCTCGAAGACCCGTTTCTGATCTTTGTCCGAGATGCCCTGGCCGGTGTCACGAATGGAGATACGCAGCGTTTGGCCGTCCGTTTGCTCCGCGTCGATGGTGATGCTGCCGCCATCACGATTGTATTTCACGGCGTTCGACAGCAAATTGAGCATGACTTGTTTGACGCGTGTCAAATCGGCCCGAATCAAGGGAAGCGATTTCTCCGATGACAGGTTATTCACGCTAATGGAGCGGGGTTCGGCCATTTTATTGGCGAGGGCAAAGCTTTCTTCGAGGACCGGTTTGGGACTGAAACTCTCAATCGACAAATCAAGTTTGCCGGCTTCGATTTTAGATAGCTCCAGAACCTGATTGATGAGATCCAAAAGATGCTGCCCGCCGTTGGTGATCATTTTCACCGCATCTTTTTGCTTATCCGTCAGCGGCTCTTTTGGATTGAGCGACATCAACTGCGCAAAACCGAGCACGGCGTTTAAGGGGGTCCGGAGCTCGTGGCTCATGGACGATAAGAAATCGGATTTTGCCCGGTTCGCGGCTTCGGCTTCTTGAAGAGCGGCATCAAGCCGTTGCAGGAGTTCGTTGCGGGCCTTGAGTTCTTGTTCGGTGCGCCGGAGTTCGGCGGCTTCCCGGGCGATGCGTTTCGATGCGGCTATCTCGCGAAAAGCGAGGATGACGAGAATGATGGCGATCAGGCTGATCAAGGCGGAGATACCGTAGGTATTCCGTATGCTCGCGACTGTGGTTTGCAAAACATCGGGACGCGCCGTTCCGATCACGGAGACCAGCGGAAAATTGGCGAGTCTTTGGTAAGTCCACAGCCGCGGGATACCGTCGACGATTCTGGTTTGACGGTATAGTCCGGCCGGCGACTTCTTCAAATGCATCCACAGCTTGGATTTGCTGATATTCTTGCCGATGCCATCGAGACCCCGGTGCGATTTTCGTAAACGGATGCGCATGTCCAATCCGACCAGCGTTGCAGAACTGTTGGGGCCCATGCGCGTGGTGTTAAAAAATTCCAACAGCTGTGTTTCTTTTATGGCTGCGAAAATCACGCCTAAGAACTTGCCGTCGTTATCCGTAATGCGGCGCACCAAGCGGACCGTCACGAGGCCCGTATTGCGGCCCTTGCGCGCGAGAGAAATAAAGACGCTGTCTTGCGCGTTGGATCGCTGAAATTTGAAATAGCCGCGGTCCCGCGCATGGGTGCCGGGTTTCGCTTTGCGCTCCTTGCGCCCGTCACTGATCAGGACCGGAACGCCGTTCGCGTTCATGAGGGTTATATGAGAAAGAATATTTTTATTTGGCGGGATAGCTTTTAAGTGTTGTCGGATGGCCTCAAGGGAATGCTCTTTTAAATAGTTCCGCCGCAGGGTTTTAATATAATCGTCGGCATAACTGAGTGTGGATTCAACGCTGCTCGAAAAAAATACGGTAAGCCGTTTTGCCCGCGCCGCCGCCTCATCAATAGCTGATTGCTTTGTCTGTATATTAACCTGATAGGCGCTGCCCCAGACGACAGTCAGCAGTAGGAATAACCCGATCACTAAGATGACGGGCCTGAAGCGTTCAGCCGGCGTTTCTGTGTGCGTTATTGTTGTCTCGGGCATCCGAAAAATGTATAGCGTGAAGACCGGGCGGCCTCACGGCGTCTCCCCTTTAGTGTTTCCCCCGGCATTCCATTGGTAACTAAGCATGGATTTGGCAGGAAAATCACCTTGAAGGCGCCCGCTTGCGGGATGCCCGAAAATCCACCAAAATGCCGTTAATTCGATACAATTTTCAGGAGAGGACCAGGACATGGGTGTCGCCAAAGAAATCGCCACGCGTATCAATGCGCTGAAATACGAAGATTTTCCCGAAGAAGCCGTCAATTGGGCCAAGGTGGCCACCGCCGATACCATCGGTGTCGCGCTGGCGGGCTCGCTTGAAGAAACCACTAAAATTCCCGAACGGGTATTGAATGCCGGCCAAAACACGGGGCCGGCGCTCATCTGGGGCCGGTCGGGGCGCACCAACGCGCTTGATGCCGCGCTGATCAACGGCACCGCGGCGCACGCCTTCGATTTCGACGATTGCTCGATGTCCTTGGGCGGCCATCCGTCGGCACCGATGATCCCGTCGGCTTTGGCCATTGGCGAGGAAATCGATGCGACCGGGCGCGACTTTATCGAGGCCTATGTCGCCGGTTACGAAACGGAAACCCGGATCGCGCGCGGCGTGCATCTGCATCACTACAAAAAGGGCTGGCATCCGACCGCGACGCTGGGCGTTTTCGGTTCCGTCGCCGCCTGCGGAAAGCTCTTGAAACTCGATGACGACACCTTGGCGACGGCGCTCTCGATTGCGGTTTCCATGTCGGCCGGCGTGAAAGCGAACTTCGGCACCATGGTAAAGCCGCTGCATGTCGGGCTCTCGTCGCGCAACGGTTTGTTCGCGTGTCTCATGGCCAAGGAAGGCTTTACCGCCAGCGAAATTGCGTTCGAACACAAACAAGGCTTTTTCGAAGTCTTCAACGGCGAAGGCACCTATAACGTCGATAAGATCCTTGCCGACTGGGGGAAACCGCTCGATATCATCGATCCGGGCATCGCGATTAAGGCGCATCCATGTTGCGGCAGCACCCATCCGGTCGCCGACTCGGCCATCGCGTTGCATGACAAACTCAACCTGACCCTGGATCAGATCGAAAAGGTCGAAACGGTCACCCACGAGCGCCGCTTGATGCATACCAACCGGCCCGATCCGCGTGGCGAGTTGGATGCGAAGTTCAGTGTGCAGTATGTCGCGTTGCGCGGCCTCATCGACGGCAAAATCGTGCTCGAACATTTTGAAAACGATGCGTACATGGAACCGGGCATTCGCAAGTTACTGGAGAACGTCACGGCGACGGCGCATACCGACGACAACCATTACAGCGGCACCGTCACCGTCACCCTGAAAGACGGCTCAGTACACTCGGACACCACGCCGTTGTGTCAGGGCCGCGGCGACAACCTCATTCCGCCGGAACGCCTGAAAGCCAAATACGACGATTGCGCCGCCCGCGTCCTGCCGAAGGATCAGGCGGAGAAGGTGCACGCGGTGATTTGGGATTTGGAAAACGCACAATCCGTTCGCGCGCTGACCGATGCGATGGCGTTGCCCGCCGACGCGGCACAAGCGGCGGAGTAAGGCAGCGGCGTCTCCGCAGCGGCGTTTCGTACGTAAGGACATTTGATGGCTGCTGGTCCAAACGCCGTTTGGATTGTAGCTATAGGTTACATCATATGCCGGAGAGAGAGGCCAATTTCCCGAACGGTCCATCAGGAAGCTGATGAAGCATCCCCCAACACCTCCTCCAGCCAGCGCGCTGTCGCATCCAGTGGTTCGCTTGCGGGGGTTAACCGGGCCGTCATGTCGACGCGTTTACGGTCGACAAACAGGCCGAGGTGCCGGGCCAGCGCTTCAAGCGCGGGCAGTTTCGGATGCAGCTTAACCATAAAATGCCCACGCGCATCGTAACCCCAGGCGGCGATCAGGCGGCGGGCGCGTTCGGGCAGGCGGGCGATGTCGGCGGGGCCGCGAAAAGCCGTGGTCGCGATTTCGGCTGGATCGCAAAACGCAATCGCCGCCAGTTCCTCGATCACTTGATCTTGGATAATGCGGGTACGCCGTGACCGGTCTTCCATCGCTGCATCGAGAGCAGACTTTACGGCGGGCAGGCGTAAAAGTCTCGATCCGCTTTGCTGTGCCGACTTTTTCGCATACCCGGCGCGGACCGCCGCTTTTTTTGCATCGAGGTCGATCATGTATTCATCGACAAAACGGCGCTGCTTGTTATTGAGGCTGTCATTCATGGCTTTGGGCAAACGATGTTCATGTGCCTCTCACGCTGCGAGAGGCTTTGCTCCTCAGCATGAGGCAAGATGTTTATTGGGGGCGGATAATAAAAAAGCCGTTTCTACGGGAAACGGCGCGTAACAATGCGGATTTAAAGTACATGGTGATATTCGTGTGCATTTCAAGAGCGTCCGCTTGCCCGGTTGGCCGAAATCCCCCAAAATGCCGGTCTTAGATATTCAAGGTGAGGATGCTTCCATGACCATTGCCCAGGATTTGGCCGCGCGGATTAACGCGCTGACTTACGAAAACTTTCCCAGTGAAGCCGTGCATTGGGCGAAAATCGCCATTGCCGATACCATCGGTGTCGCTTTGGCGGGCGCGGTGGAAGACACCGCAAAAATCCCCGAGCGGGTGCTGGGTGCTGGAAACATGCCGGGATCGAGTCTGGTTTGGGGGCGGTCGTATCGCACGCGCGCACTGGATGCGGCGTTAATTAACGGGACCGCGTCGCACGCGTTTGATTTCGACGATTGCTCGAATACTTTGGGTGGTCATCCGTCCGCCCCCATTGTACCGGTCGCGTTGGCCATCGGCGAAGAGGTCGGTGCGACGGGTCAAGAATATGTCGAGGCCTATATCGCCGGGTTCGAAGCCGAAACCCGGGTCGCGCGCGGCGTACACATGCACCATTACACCAAGGGCTGGCATCCGACGGCGACGCTGGGCATTTTCGGCGCCATTGCCGCGTGCGGCAAACTCTTGAAGCTGAACGACGATCAGCTGGCGACCGCGCTCGCCATCGGCGTGTCGGAAGCCGCCGGGGTGAAGGCGAACTTCGGCACCATGACCAAGCCGCTGCATGTTGGTTTGACGGCGCGCAACGGTTTGTTTGCCTGCCTCATGGCGAAAGAGGGCTTTACCGCGAGCATGGAAGCGTTCGAGCACAAACAAGGTTACCTCGAAGTCTTCAACGGTGCGGGCACGTACGATGTCGCCAAGATGCTCGACGGCTGGGGCGAGCCGCTCGACCTCATCGAGCCGGGTGTGATGATTAAACAATATCCCTGTTGCGGCAGTACGCACATGGCGATCGATGCGGCCGTGCCGTTGCATGCAAAACTATCGCCGTCGGTTGAGGATATCGAAAAAATCGAAATCGAAACCCACGAGCAACGCCTCGAGCATACCAACCGGCCCGATCCGCTCGGCGAATTGGCGGCGAAGTTCAGCGTGCAGTATGTCGTATGCCGCGCATTGATTGACGGCAAGGTCGTTCTCGAGAATTTCGAGAACGAGGCCTATATGGACCCGGGCATGCGTTCGCTGCTGCCGAAAGTGACGGCGGCCTCGCACACGGATGATCCCTATACCGGCATCGTGACGGTCACGCTGAAAGACGGCAGCACGCATACGGAACAGGCGCGCACGCCGTTCGGGCGCGGCCCGGAAAATCCGATGAGCGCCGATGAGCTTAAAGCCAAGTTCATCGATTGTGCGACCCGGGTCTTGCCTTCGGACGCGGCCGAGCGGTTGCATGCCGCCTTGTGGGATATTGAAAATTTGAAATCCGTCGGTGAGATCACGACGGCGATGGAGCTTCCGCCGGGTGCAGCACAAGCAGCGGAGTAGATAACATGACGTTCGCGCAGGAATTAGCGGCTCGCGTTAATGCGCTCACCTATGACGCGCTGCCGGCGGACGCTATACATTGGGCGAAGGCGGGTATTACCGATTGTATCGGTGTTGCGTTAGCCGGCTGCCAGGAGGCCACCGCTAAAATTCCAATGAAAGTTTTAGGTTCCGCACCCCAATCCGGACAGAGCTTGGTGTGGGGAAGTGCTTTGCGGATATCGGCGCTCGATGCAGCCCTTCTGAATGGTACGGCGGCGCATGCGCTCGATTTTGACGACTGT
>Ga0181593_10000085_pt1 | contig 67824 bp, 64 predicted proteins | sample 071ome_19_FD_133756 | JGI IMG/M metagenome (GOLD analysis project Ga0181593, IMG submission 133756) | Coastal salt marsh microbial communities from the Groves Creek Marsh, Skidaway Island, Georgia - 071413AT metaG (megahit assembly) | ecosystem: Environmental > Aquatic > Marine > Intertidal... | reverse complement strand
CTGACGCCTGAGCAGCCCACCCATGGCGAAGCCCCGGGGCACCGGCATCCTTCCGTCCCGGGACGAATTGCTCGAATTCATACGCGGGCAGCGCACGCCCTTAGGCAAGCGAGAGATCGCACGCGAATACCGGTTGCAGGCGACCGACAGACCCGCCCTCTCCGAAATGCTCGACGCCCTTGAAGAGAACGGCGACATCCACCGCGCCCGCAACCGACGGTACAGCGCCGGGCGAAAGATCCCGTCGGTCTGCGTTCTGGAAGTCACCGGGCTGGACCGCGACGGCGAACCGGTCCTCGCCATCGCAGGCCGCGACGCCGGCGCAGCCTCACCCCGTATTCACCTCGCGCGCGGCAAACAGCGAGGCCGCGCACCGGGTATCGGGGACCGGGTTCTCGCCCGGATGGACCGCAAGAGCGAGAACTATTACGTCGCGCACATCATGCGGCGTCTGGAATCCCGCCCCGCCAGTATTTTCGGGATATTCAGGAAGAGTCCGTCAGGCGGCCAGATCGAACCGGCCAGCCGCAAGCTGAAGACCCATTTTCATGTCGATACCGACGACGTGGGAAGCGCCGAAGACGGGGAGTTCGTCACCGCTGACGTCCTCCCAGGCCGACAGTTCGGCATGCCGACCGCTTCGATTACGGGCCGCATCGGCGCGGCCGACGACCCTGGCGCCATTACGCAGCTGTGTATCGCGGAAAACGATATCCCCGTAGATTTTTCGCAGGAGGCCCAGGCAGAAGCCGACGATGCCGAGGCCGCGCCGATGGGCGCGCGTACAGACCTGCGCGAACTGCCCCTGATCACAATCGACGATGCTACAGCCCGCGATTTCGACGACGCTGTCTGGGCCGAACCGGACCCCGATCCCGACAACAAGGGCGGCTGGCATCTTATTGTCGCGATTGCCGATGTCGCCTGGTACGTGCGTCCCGGCAACGCGCTCGATAGAGCGGCGGAGACACGCGGCAATTCGGTCTATCTGCCGAATCGGGTCGTTCCGATGCTTCCCGAAGCGCTATCCAACGAATGGTGTTCCCTGAAACCGGGCGAGGACCGCCCCTGTCTGACGGTCGACATGTGGATCGACGCCGGCGGCCACAAGCTTCGCCACAGGTTCGGTCGCGCCATGATGCGGTCCGCCGCCCGCATGACATACGACCGCGTCCAGGCTCTTCACGACGGCAAACGCGACACGGACAGCCCTGATTTGCCGGAAGGGCTGCTCAACGCGCTGTATGGCGCCTACCGCGCGCTCCTGAAAAAGAGGAAGGAACGGGGCGCTATCGACCTGGACATGCCGGAAAGACGCATATCCATCGGCGAAAACGGAAAGATCGAAGGCGTCGAGACGCGCGTTCGGCACGATAGCCACAGGCTGATCGAGGAATTCATGATCCTCGCCAATGTCAGCGCCGCGGAAACGCTGCAACAGACCGGCCAGCCCTGTATGTACCGGGTCCACGACGATCCCGCCGCCGACCGGGTGGAAGCCCTGCGGCGCTATCTGGGAACGATCGGCCTGTCGCTCGGCGGCGGACAGGCAGTCCGCCCGCGCCATTTCGCCCAGCTCGTGTCCCGTCTCAAGGACCGCAAGGACGCGGACGCCATTCAGGACTCGATTCTCCGCTGTCAGGCGCAAGCGGTCTACAGCCCGGACAATCTTGGTCATTTCGGGCTGGCGCTGCGAGACTATGCACATTTCACGTCGCCAATTCGTCGTTATTCCGACCTGCTGGTTCATCGCGCGCTGATAAAGGGACTGCGCCTGGGTGACGGGGCGTTGCCGCCCAAAGCCGGCAAAAGGTTCGAAGAGATCGGCGCACATATCTCCATGACCGAACGGCGGGCCATGGCGGCGGAACGCGATGCGTTCGACCGTCTCGCCACGCTCTTTCTGTCGGATCGGGTGGGCGCACAGTTTTTCGCCCGGGTAACCGGCGTGGAGCGTTTCGGGCTCTTCGTCGAAATCGACGAGTACGGCGTCAGCGCCCTGCTCCCCGTTTCTCTGTTGGGCAACGAACGGTTCGAGTTCGACGCGGGACGTCTCTCGCTGACCGGACAGACAAGCAAGAAACGCTATACCGCCGGCGACCGGATGGAAGTCCGGCTGTCGGAAGCGGATACCGTAACGGGCCGTCTGGCAGTGGAACCCGTGAACGGCGAGCGGCAGGGCGGCGAGAATATCCGTAGTCGGAGCAGAAACCGCCCGGGGAAACAGCCGGTTCGAGGCAGGCGGGGGAGAAAACACGGTCGATGACAGGCTGCGTCAGACGCCTTGATTCCAAGGTCGGAGGCGCTCAGGATACTTCCATGAAACGGCATTCTTCCGCGAAGCAGGCCAGCGGCGTCCGCTCAAAACCGACGCGCGGCGTCATCGTCGGCGCGATCGTTTCGCTGCTTGGCGGCTGCGCGACACCTGTATTCGAGGCCGGCGGCGACCCGGGAGACCGCAGGGTCTTTTCAGTCGCTCTCAAGAACCTGAAGGACAGATATATCGACGAGATCGATACCGGGAAAACCATGACCAGCGGACTGGCGCAACTGGCGTCGATCGACGACCGGCTGGCGATTTTCCAGGCCGACGGCGCCGTCAGGGTCGTGTTCGATGGCAACGTCATCTCCGAATATCCCTCACCCGAATCCGGCGAAATAGATGACTGGGCCGTTCTTGGGGCCGCTGCAATTCGCGATGCGCGCGCCGCCTCCAGCGAAATTGGCGCTGAAGGTCAGGACGGTATTTACCGGACAGTCTTCAAAGGCCTGATCGACGATCTCGACCGGTATTCGCGATATCTTTCTCCGGACGCCGCAAGCCGAAGCCGCGCCACCCGGGACGGATATGGCGGCATTGGCATTACGGTCGAGGCGGATGACGGCGATTTTGTCATCAGGCAGGTCCTATCGGACACGCCGGCTGAAAAGGCCGGCCTCAGGTCGCGCGACAGAATAACCGGGATTGACGGCAAGCCTGTACTTAGCCTGTCACTTAACGACGTCCTGGCCATGTTACGCGGCAATATAGGCGATGCCGTCCGTATCACCGTCATACGTCCGGACAGCGCCTTGCCGGTCGATCACGAGGTTGTTCGTGATCATATCGTCCCTCCCAGCGTTACAACCCGCCGAAAGGATGGCGTACTGGAGATTTCGGTCAGCATCTTCAATCAGGGAACGGTCGGCGCAGTACGCCGTTCTATCGTGGATGCCGTCCGTAAGCTCGGCTCGAAACTGACCGGCATTGTTCTCGACCTGAGGAACAATCCGGGAGGCCTTCTGGATCAGGCGATCGCCGTGGCCGATCTATTTCTCGAGCAGGGGCGCATCGTCTCGACCACAGGACGGCATCCCCGCAGCAACCAGATTTTCGACGCCACTCCGGGCAGGATCCTCGCGGATACACCCATGGCGGTCCTGATCAATGGGCGTTCGGCTTCCGCGGCGGAAATCGTAGCTGTCGCCCTGCGCGACTCGGGCCGGGCCGTCGTAATCGGCTCCACGTCTTTCGGCAAAGGCACGGTACAGACAATCGTACGCCTTCCGAACAAGGCTGAAATGAACATCACCTGGGCCAGAATACTCGCTCCAACAGGCCAGACGCTCGCATCACAGGGAATTGTGCCGGCCGTCTGCACCAACCTGTCTGCGGAAAAGCTGGAGGTCCTCCGAAAATCCCTGTCCGACAGATCCAACCCGGACAACGTCCGCACTGCGCCGGGATTCGCCATACAAAGGCAGCTTTCCCATTTTTCCGCCGACCGTCGCCGGGCCTGTCCGCCGTCGAGCACGAGGCAGGACGACGATATCGACATAGCGAGACTGCTGCTTTCGAACGGAACGGCATACGCCATCGCGGTCGCGGAGCCGGGGCCAGCCGTCGCAGAACGCTAGAAACTTGACAGCGGAGCGGCACGCAGTATGTTGCGCGGCTGAAAGCAAATTTTCGTCCAAGGACTGTTTGGCATGGCAAAAGCAAATTCGATCCAGATCCGCCTCGTGAGCAGCGCCGACACAGGCTACTACTACATCACCCGCAAGAATCCGCGGACCCTGACCGAGAAGATGGAGAAGCGCAAATACGACCCGGTCGCGCGTAAGCACGTCGTCTTCAAGGAAGCAAAAATCAAGTAGAAACGCCGGCAGGAATTACCTGCGTTCTAACGAAAACCGCCGCGATGACCGCGGCGGTTTTTTATTTGGCGGCTCTCCCGCAAGGGTGCAGTTTGAGTCGGTTCGGGGGCAGGCCGCAAGTTCCCAATCGTCAGTTTTGCCCGACCGCCGCGCTGGAAATTCCTGAATCCCGTTCTGCAGCCGCCGCGGCAACGACTCGATTGCGGCCCGCATTCTTTGCATCGTAAAGCGCCCGGTCCCCTCTTTGAATCAACTCATCGAGACTTTCCTGGCCGGCTACAGCCGTAGCGACGCCGATCGATACGGTAACGGCTATATCATCGATAGGGCATGAAACCGGGACAGGCGTCGCCGATACTTGCATACGAAGCCTTTCCGCTGCCGATAGGGCCGCATCCTGGGACGAATCGGTCAGCAGGACGATGAACTCTTCGCCCCCGTAACGGACAGCGGTATCGAAGCCGCGGACATCATTCTGGACGCGCTTGGCGATGCTCTGAAGAACCTGATCGCCGGTATCGTGACCGAACTGGTCGTTTATCAGCTTGAAATGATCGACGTCGATTACGAGAACCGAGATGGGTTTGCCGGCAGCGCCGAGCCGGTCGCAAACGCGTGCAAAATGCGATTCAAGATAACGCCGGTTATACATGCCGGTCAGGCTGTCTGTAACGGCAGCATTGACGCTATAGGTAAAGTTGTCCCGAAGGCGATCCTCGTAGCGTTTGCGACGGATCTGAGTCCATGACCTGGCGATGAGTTCATCATGTTCGATGGGACGGACGAGGTAGTCATTGATGCCAAGTTCCAGCGCCTTTGCCAGCCGCTCGGTGTCCGATCCCGCCAAAGCGAGCAGAATTGGCTTTGTCCTCCATTCCGGCTGCGACCGAAGCTGCGAGCAGAACCTCAGCGCGTCGCCGCTGCTTTCCCCGTCGGACAGGAGAACGAGATCGAAATCGTCTGCCGAGGCCTGTTCAAGCGCCTCCTCGCCGGTCTCGACGACCGTTACGCTATGCCCCTGATCGGCTAGCGTCTTGCCGACGGACTCACGGTCCGCCATGCCATCTCCGATCAACAGGACCGAGCCCGGCGCCTTCTCGTCGACGACAGGACACATAGAAGACGAAACGCCGAGTTCCACGGCCGTAGCTTCCCGCGCGCGCCATTCGTCGCTGGCCCGTTTCAGGCGCACCAGAGAACGAATTCGAGCAAACAGGGCGATATCGTTGAGCGGCTTTGTCAGAAAATCGTCCGCCCCCGCTTCCAGGCCTCGCACACGGTCACTGACTTCATCAAGCGCCGTAACCATAACCACGGGAATATGCGCCGTGTCGGGATCCCCCTTTATGGCTTCGCATACCTGGTAACCGTCCATTCCAGGCATCATGACATCCAGCAGAACAATATCGGGGTTGTGCTCGCGAACGGCCCTGAGCGCCTCAGGACCGTTGCTCGCAGTGACGACTTCGTAATACTCGACAAGCAGTTTCGCTTCGAGAAGCTTTACGTTTACCGGCAGGTCATCGACGACAAGGATGCGGGCGGTCATAGGCAATTACCCCGTAAAAATCGGGTCAGAGAATGACTTTCTCAATTGTTTCCAGGAATGACGTCACGGAAATCGGCTTGGCGATATAGGCCTCGCATCCGCCGTCCCTGATCTTTTCCTCGTCGCCCTTCATCGCGAAGGCGGTTACGGCGATCACCGGAATCGATTTCAGCTCATCGTCTTCCTTGATCCATTTTGTTACCTCCAGCCCGGACACTTCGGGAAGCTGGATATCCATCAGAATCAGGTTCGGTCGGTACTTGCGCACCAGTTCAAGCGCTTCACGACCGTCTTTCGTCTGAAACGTTTCATAGCCATGAACTTCAAGCAGATCATGGAAAAGCTTCATATTCAGCTCATTGTCCTCGACGATCAGGATTTTTTTCTGTCACCCATGATTTCCATCCCCTATGCGTTTCGACCCGATTCAAACTCATTGGGCTAATTTCCTGCCGCTCGCCAGACCGGCGTCAGTTTTGCGAAAACATGTCAGTAGAATACCCTTAAAAAGGTTAAAAAGAAGTGATCAACGTCACTCGAAGGCTAGGGAATCTGCGGCATGCCCGCTACGGTACCTACCATACGCGGGCGACACAGGAAAAATCGCCGTTCGATCAGCCTGTAAGGGAGGGAAAATGCGGATTGGCGTCGACCTAGGCGGCACCAAAACTGAATTCATTGCCCTGTCTGACTCCGGAGAAATCCTGCAGCGGTTTCGACACCCCACTTCAGCGGAAGATTACTTCGGTACGGTCGACGCCATCCGGGCGGGCGTCGAACGGCTGGAATCCCGGCTGAATGAGGCCGGAACCGTCGGTATCGGCATTCCGGGTTCGATCTCTCCCGCTTCGGGGCTGGTTCGCAATGCGAATTCGACCTGGCTCAATGGTAAGGACCTCGGCGAGGATCTTTCCGCAGCCCTCCAACGCGAAGTTCGCCTCGCCAATGACGCCAACTGCTTTGCCCTGTCAGAATCGGTTGACGGCGCAGCACGGGAAGCTCGAACCGTGTTTGGCGTAATTCTTGGAACAGGTGTCGGCGGAGGCATCGCGATCGACGGCGAAATTCTTCCGGGAAGAAACCTCATCGCCGGCGAATGGGGACACAACCCCATTCCGCAAGAAAGCCCCCAGGCTGGACTGAAAGCGCGTCAGTGCTGGTGCGGCAGGCAAAACTGCATCGAGACCTGGTTGTCGGGGCCGGCGCTGGAACGAACCTTTGCGGAAGCAACGGATCAACGCCTGACAGCTTCCGAGATCGCGTCGCGCGCAGACGCCGGCGATCAGGGCGCCGAGCGGATCATGGCGGATTACGAACATCTACTTGCTTCCGCTTTGTCCGCAGTGATCAACATTATTGATCCGGACGCGATCGTCCTGGGGGGCGGGCTATCGAACATCCGGCGCCTGTACCGGACAGTACCGGCGATCTGGGCCCAGCGGGTGTTTTCCGACGCTGTCGACACGGAACTTGTGCCGCCTGTACACGGAGATTCGAGCGGGGTCCGAGGCGCGGCATGGCTCTGGAAGGATAAGGAAACACGCGAAGCGAGGTAAAACGGCTTTTCCTGCCGTCTATCCGGAGCCGCACTCCGCTCGCGGATAAATCTCAAGCTTCGACAGGGTCGCACGAACCAGAAAATCTGAAAAATCCATGATCAGGCGGTCGGAAACACCATTTTCGAACAGCATCATGGTGGTCTCATGGCTCGGGTCCGGTTCCCGCTTTTCTGACTTGAAATAGGCCAGGCCGACCGGCCAGCGGCGCAACCCTTTCAGAGCCGGGTCGACGGGGGCTGATTGCGAAGGGCCGGCGGACTCGCTGCCCCCCCCACGACCAACAACCGCGTTCACGAGATAGAGCGAATCCGTATCCATCCCGTCGAAAACCGGAACAGCCAGAAATATCGGCGGTTTGCGGGACGCTGCGGCGGCAAGAATGGCCTGACCGTGCGCAACGGGAAAAAGCGTACCCGGCGGCAGATCGATTTCGCGCCTGGCAGGCGCGGTGAAAACCGCCTTGCCGCCGGAACCGTCCGCCGCAACGCCCGCGGATCCTTCGACCTTTTCCAGTTCGCGCCCGTTAGCCCGATTGAGTACGTTGAAACGGTATTGCCTGCCGTCGCGCGATTCCCATGTGGTCGCCGCTGTCGAAAGGCGGACTGTCCCGGTTTCCGGTTGGGAAACGTTGATGAACGAGCGGTATTCGAACGTCCAGCCGCTGCAGCTGTGCCGCCATTCTATGGAAATCTTGCCGGACACGCCGGAAACGCCGCCGTCTGGAGCGGACTTAAGCGCGACGTCATAAAGAGCGCGATGGGGCATTGACTGGGCAGCGTTCGCGACATCCATCGCGAGCGCAAAAACTGCCAGACATGCCAGAAACCCAGACAAACCGCGCACGGAATACTCCCCGGCGCCCCAGACTGCGCCTTACCATTCGATCGACAGTATCCCACGCAGAAATACGCCTGCAAGGTGCGATACACGCCCCAGCCCTACCGGCAGGAACTGCACCGGAGGCAGATTCTGCCCACCCGATACAAAATAAGATATTGATTTTTATAGAATATTATTTGGCACACCGATTGCATGTGTGAATCGACAACACGCAAAAACCCAGAATCGCCGGAAAGGACCGTACATACAGATGGATACGACAATAGCGATGGGGTTCCCGGGGAACCCCTGCCTCACCGAAACCGGCCTTATCTCCCGTATCGGCGCGCTGACAGAGCGTCTCTTGCGCGACCTGCCCCGAGATGAAAGCGGCCGGCAGAAGGCGCTCCTTGAACGCGCGCTCAAATATGCCGCCGAAACCGAACAGCGCATGGCGGAGCAGCAAAGCCGGATCGCGGAGCTGGAAAGTCTGTCGAGTACGGATCCGATGACAGGCCTTCTGAACCGCCGTGGTTTTGAACACGAACTTGGAATCGCGCTCGCACGATCCCGCCGATACGGGGAGATTGGCGTTATCGCCTATTGCGACCTCGATAATCTCAAGACGGTCAACGACGCGCTGGGCCACTTTGCCGGCGATGAACTCGTCAAATGCGCCGCCGATACGTTGATCGGGACCGTTCGGGATCTCGACATTGTCGGCCGCCTTGGCGGCGACGAGTTCGCCGTCGTTCTCGTCAATACGAGCTGGAAGAACGGCGCCCGCCGGATGAGAACGCTTCAATGGCGCCTCGACAGCGCCGGTATCGTGTATCGCGGCAACGACCTGCCGCTGCAGGTCAGTATGGGGATAGAACCCTACGGCCCGCAGGACGATGTCGAAGACCTTATTCATCGAGCCGATATGGCCATGTACTACAACAAGCGACGCAAGCAGTCCGTGCATCGGGATGTAAAAACGGCGGCCGAATAGGCCGCCGCTTTTTTGTCACCACCAAGGCGGTTAGTTCCCCGCACCTTTCCCGGCGGTTTTCTTTCGCCGCTCCGAAACTTTTTGCGGAATGACGCGATCGAGGCTGACACAGGACGCGTCCTGCATCCAGGAGGGGCAGACGCGGAGTACGGCCATCTTGTCTGTTCCGGCTCCTCCTACCCGGTCGCGCTCGCTGTCGGCATTTGCGAACGGAAACAGCCCGACGGTCACGCGATAATGGACCTCGCCGTCAACAACGGTACTAGAGATCGACGCTTTTCCGGGTGAGGCAAGCCGCGCCCTTTTTGTCGCTTCGCCAAGCTCCCGAAATGTCCCGACATGAAATGTCCATCGGTCGTCAACCTTTGTACGGGGTATCCAGCGGTGCCGGCGGACAGGGCGCGTATTTTCAGTCGTCTTCGCTACTGTGGACGGCTGCTCCTCCTTCTTCGCCTGCTTCCTGTCCTTGCAGGCCTTTCCGCGGGTCAGCCCCTCGATCAGTTCGCAATCCTTGTCGACGGCGGCAGAAACGATCTGGTCCGACGCGGATTTACCGGTAGCGATGACGCTTGCGCCTTCGATTGCGATCCCTGCAAGACCGATGGCGCCGGGTACGGCGCAACCGGCCAGCAAGGGCGACAGCATCAATATTCCGGCGAGTCTCATCGTTCCCGCTTTCCAGCCAGCGTGTTGCGGTATGGGATGAGTATGCCGTCAATCCTTCAAGAAAGGATGAACGCCGACCGACCGTTGAAATAATTTCCTGAGAGAAATCAGCGGCTTAAAACCGCGTCCGGTCAAACTCTCAGGCTTTTTCCGGCGGCTTTACAACCCGGATATGCAGCTCTTCCAGCCGATCGTCGCTGACCGGCGCCGGGGCCGCCATCATCAGGTCCTGCGCCTGCTGGGTCATCGGGAACAATGTCACTTCACGAATGTTCTGTTCGCCCGCCAGCAGCATGACGATCCGGTCGATCCCAGGCGCCGAGCCGCCATGCGGCGGCGCGCCGTATTTCAGTGCGTTCAGCATGCCGCTGAAACGCGTTTCGACCTCTTCCTGATCGTAACCGGCGATCGAAAACGCCTTGTACATGATTTCCGGCAAATGGTTCCGGATCGCGCCGCTGGAAAGCTCCACGCCGTTACAGACGATGTCATACTGGTAGGCCAGCACGTCGAGCGGGTCTTTCGTCTCGAGCGCTTCCAGCCCGCCCTGCGGCATCGAGAACGGATTATGGCTGAACTCGATCTGCCCGGTACGCTCGTCGAGCTCATACATCGGGTAATCGACGATCCAGCAGAACTCGAACCGGCCTTCGTCGATCAGCTCGAGCTGTTCGCCGATCTGGGTCCGCGCCTGCCCCGCAAAAGCCACGAACTGTTTCGGCACACCGGCCACGAAGAAGACCGCGTCGCCGTCCTGCAGACCGAGTTCAGTGCGTAGCTGCTCTGTGCGTTCCTCGCCGATATTGCGGGCGAGCGGCCCTGCCCCTTCGCCCTCGCGGAAGAAGATATAACCGAGACCTGGCTGGCCTTCCTTCTGCGCCCAGCTGTTCATCCGGTCGCAGAACGCGCGCGAGCCCCCGCCGGGCGCGGGAATCGCCCACACCTGGACATTCTCGTCCTTCTCGATCATGCCGGCGAAGATCTTGAAGCCGGAACCGCGGAAGATGTGCGTTGCGTCGCTCATCTCGATGGGGTTGCGCAGATCCGGCTTGTCGGAACCGTACTTGCTCATAGACTCGGCGTAAGGAATACGCCGGAACGGCGTCGGCGAAACGGCGCGCCCGTCGGCAAATTCCTCGAACACGCCGTGCAGTACCGGCTCAAGCGCGGCGAATACATCGTCCTGGGTGACAAACGACATCTCGACATCAAGCTGATAGAACTCGCCCGGCGACCGGTCGGCACGCGCATCCTCATCCCGGAAGCAGGGCGCGATCTGGAAATACCGGTCGAACCCGGCGACCATGATGAGCTGCTTGAACTGCTGCGGCGCCTGCGGCAGCGCATAGAACTCTCCCGGATGCAGCCGGCTGGGCACCAGGAAATCGCGCGCGCCCTCAGGCGACGTCGAGGTCAGGATCGGCGTCTGGAACTCGGTAAAGCCCTGCTCCACCATACGGCGGCGTATGGACGAAATTACCGAAGACCTGAGCGTGATATTGCGGTGAATGCGGTCCCGCCGAAGATCGAGGAACCGGTAGCGAAGCCGGGTTTCCTCGCCGTAATCCTCATCCGAATTGACCTGAAGCGGCAGCGGCGCGGCCGGACCGAGAATTTCGACTTCCGCGACCTGAAGTTCGATCTCGCCGGTCGGCAGGTTCGGATTGATGGTCTCGTCGTCGCGCCGGACGATCTTGCCGGTAACGCAGATGACGGATTCGAGACGCACGCCTTCCAGAACCGGAAAAACGTCGCTGGAGACGTCGACAACGCACTGGGTCAGCCCGAAATGGTCCCGCAGGTCGATGAACAGCAGATTGCCGTGGTCGCGCTTGCGATGGACCCAGCCCGAAAGTCGGGCGGTCTCGCCCGCATTGTCAATTCTCAACTCGTTGCAATTATGGCTTCTGTATCGATGCATCTGGGATTACCGGCTGTTCGGAGGTGGGCGCGATGAGCCCGGGAAAGGCCATGGAACGCCCCGTTCTGTCAAGTATGTTGCGTCACTGACCAGCTGTCGCGAACGCGTTCCTGTCGGATAACGGGCATGATAGTTTGTTTTAAACGTAATTCGGACTACCGGGTCGATCATGAGCCAAAAGCGAAAACTTCACTTCAACGCCTTCATGCGCCCCGCCACCATCCATACCGGCGGCTGGCGCTATCCTGGCTCCTATGCGGACGCCAATTTCAATCTCAACCATATCGTCCATTTTGCGCAAAGGCTCGAAGAGGGGAAATTCGACACCTTCTTCATGGCCGACCATCTGGCCTTGCTCAACATGCCGATCGAGGCGCTGCAGCGGTCCGCGACCCCTACATCATTCGAGCCGCTGACGCTGTTGTCCGCGCTCGCGATGATGACGAAGGATCTCGGGCTGATTGCAACCGCCTCGACGACCTATGACGCCCCTTATCACATCGCCCGCCGGTTTTCCTCGCTCGATCATATCAGCGGCGGCCGGGCAGGCTGGAATATCGTGACCACGTCCAACCCGAACGCGTCGAAGAATTTCGGCATGGACGAGCAGATGGAGCACGACGAGCGCTACGCCCGCGCGCGCGAATTTTACGATGTCGTCACAGGACTCTGGGACAGCTGGGCCGACGACGCCTTTATCCGCGACCAGGAAAGCGGGATTTTCATGGATCCCGAAAAGATGCATGTCCTGAATCACGAGGGGCAATATCTCAAATCGCGCGGGCCGCTAAACATCGCCCGACCGATTCAGGGCTGGCCGGTCATCGTTCAGGCCGGCGCCTCCAACGCCGGACGACAGGTTGCCGCCGAAATCGCCGACGCCGTCTTTACCTCGCAGCCGACCATCGATCACGCCCGCGAATATTACGGCGAAGTCAAGAAGCGGGCAAAAGCGGCGAGACGCAATCCCGACCATGTCATCATCCTGCCTGCCTGCATGGTGATCGTTGCCGATACGCTGGAAGAGGCGAAGGCGAGGCGGGCAAAGCTCGATTCGCTCGTACATTACGAGAGCGCCATCGCTTCGCTTTCGATCGCGCTGGGAACCAACGCCTCCGAATTCGACCCCGACGGCCCTCTGCCGCCGATTCCGGAAACCAATGCCGGGCAGTCGAGCCGCGAAAAGGCCATCAAGATCGCCGAGGAGGACGGGCTGACGGTCCGTCAGCTCGCGCAACGCATGGGCGGGCATTCGAGCCTTTGCCTGATGGGCCCGCCGGAGATGGTCGCCGACCAGATGGAGGAATGGCTGACCACGGGCGCGTGCGACGGGTTTACGATCCAGTTCCCCTATCTGCCGGGCGGGCTCGACGATTTCGTCGATCGGCTGGTGCCGGAACTGCAGAAGCGCGGCATCTACCGCGAAAAGTACGAAGGCAAAACATTGCGCGAGAATCTCGGCCTGCCGCGGCCCGAGAACCGGTTTTTCAGGGCTGACTAAGCCGTGCGCCAGCGGACCGTCGCCTCGGTTTTGCTTGGAATCGGCTGTCTGCTGAGTGCGCATTCCAGCGGGGCCGAAACGACGCGCGGCCTCGATCCCGCCCTCCTCAACCGGGCGTTCGAGCATGCCGCCGGGCAGAAGCGCCTGCACGCGCTGATCGTCGCACGCGACGGAAAAATCATGCGCGAACGCGCTTTTCGCGGCCCGGGCCTCAACCGTCCCACGAATATCAAATCGGCATCCAAATCGATAATTTCGGCGCTTGTTGGCATCGCCATCGACCGGGGCGTCATCGAAGGGTCGGACCAGCCTGCTTCCGCCTTCCTTGCCGAGTACATGCCCCGGAATGGCGATCCCCGCCTGAGGCGCATTACCGTCGGCAACCTCCTGTCGATGCAAGCGGGGCTGGAGCGGACGTCGGGACGCTATTACGGGCGCTGGGTGCAAAGCCGCGACTGGGTGCGCCACGCGCTCTCACGCCCGTTCGCCGACGAACCGGGCGGCTCGATGCTTTATTCCACCGGCAGTACGCACCTTCTGTCGGCGATCCTGACGAAGGCTGCGGGGCGCAGCACGCTGGCGCTGGCGCGCGACTGGCTGGGCGAACCTCTCGGGATCGATATTCCGGCCTGGGAACGCGATCCGCAGGGCATCTATCTCGGCGGCAATAACATGCTGCTGTCGCCGCGCGCGCTGCTGCGCTTCGGAGAGCTGTACCGCAATGGCGGTCTGCATGACGGCAAGCAGGTGCTGTCGGAAGGCTGGATCAGGAAATCCTGGGAAACCCGCACGCATTCGCGCTTTTCGGCGCACCCGTACGGATACGGCTGGTTCAAGACCGGTTTTTGCGGCCATACGGCGCCGTACGCACGCGGTTTCGGCGGTCAGTTCGTCTATGTCATCCCATCGCTGGGTATGACGGTCGTCATCACATCCGACCGTTCCGCACGAACCCGGATCGGGGGCTATCGGGACAGGCTCACTTCTCTGATGCGCGACGACCTCGTTCCTGCCGCGATCAAGGCCGACGGCGGCGTCTGCATTCCCGCAGAACAGAAGCGCCGCTTCCGTCCGATGGACAAATCCTATATAGCACCGCCATGTCCATGATCACCGACACCGGTGCGCTGGCTTCGTTTTGCGAGCGCGTGAGCCAGTCCGACTTCGTCACTGTCGACACCGAATTCATTCGCGACAGAACCTACTGGCCGAAACTTTGCCTCGTTCAGCTTGCGGGCGAGGAAGAATTCGCCGCCGTCGACGCTCTGGCGGACGGAATCGACCTCGCGCCGATGCTGGAACTGATGAGCGATCGCTCCGTCCTCAAGGTCTTCCATGCCGCGCGCCAGGATTTCGAGATTTTCTACCGGCTGATGGGCGAATTACCGGCCCCGGTTTTCGATACGCAGGTCTCGGCGATGGTCTGCGGGTTCGGCGACCAGGTGGGGTACGAAACCATCGTCTCAAAGCTCGCACGACAGCAAATCGACAAATCGATGCGGTTCACCGACTGGCAGCGCCGCCCTCTCAGCGACAAACAGATCGAATATGCTCTGGCCGATGTCACCCATCTCCGCGTGGTATTCGAAAAGCTGAGAGCCAAACTGGATGAGAACGGCCGGGAGGAGTGGGTCGCAGACGAGATGGCCGGCCTGACCAGCGACGATCTGTACCGGTTCGACCCGCGCGAAGCCTGGCAGCGGATCAAATCGCGCAATCCGAAACCGCGCTTTCTGGCAATCCTGCGCGAAGTCGCCGCATGGCGTGAAGAAGAAGCGCAGAAACGCGACCTGCCGCGAAACCGGATCGCACGCGACGATGCTCTCCTCGAGCTTGCCTCGCATCGGCCCAAAACCGAAAAGGATCTGGCCAACCTGCGCGGCCTCAACAAGGGGCAGACCCAGGGCCATATCGGAAAAGCTATACTGGACGCGGTTGCAAGGGGCGTCGAGCTGCCCGACGAGGAATGTCCTGACGTCGGGCGTTCGCGTCAGCCGACAGCACCGGTCGGCCCTTCTATCGACCTGCTGAAAGTGCTCGCCAAGCTGAAGAGCGAGGAATATGGCGTCGCGCAGCGTTTGATCGCCAATACCGCCGACCTTGAGGCCATCTCGGCAGATGACAATGCCGATGTACCGGCGCTCAGTGGCTGGAGGCGTGAACTGTTCGGCAACGATGCGCTGGCGCTCAAGAACGGTCGCCTTGCGCTGACCGCCAACGGTAAAAATATCAAGGTTGTCGACCTTTAACCGTCTTCGGGAAAGTCGAGTACCGAGCGGACGAATGGAACAGTGATCGGGCGTTTCCGAGAGAGCGCCTGCCTGTCGAGAATTTCGACAAGAGCACTCGCGGCGTCGAAACTTCTCTCCATCCGAGGCAGAAGGAACGATACGACTTCGGGCCGGATCCTGACCTGACGATCGGAGAACAGCTTGACGAGAACGCCGCCAAGCAGTTCGTCGTCGGGCTGACCGATCACCGCCACGGGCGCAGTTCGCAATCGCGACGCCAGATCGGCCAGGGATATCCCCCAGCGCGCGGGCGGCGTCTGCCCCGTCAGGAGCAGACTGCCGCCAAATTCGGCGATCCGGTTATAAAGGTGCAACAGGCCTTCCTGGTCGGGCGTCTTGTCGGCGGGATCAACGAGCCAGTGCCGGTTTTCGGGCGAAACGTCGTGCATCGCGTCCCCGACATCGGCGGCGTCAATCCGGTTCCCGCCCGAGCGTTCCTGCCAGACGGCGGCCAGATGCGACTTTCCGCTGTCCGGCGCGCCCGAAATCGCCAGCGCGGGAGACGGCCAGTCTGGCCAGCGGTCGATCCAGTCGACAGCCTCCCGGTTGCACGGCGCCACCAGAAAGTCCTCGCGCTCAAGGGCCGGGCGATGCCCAAGATCGAAAAATAGCTGTCGGCTATGGGCTGTCCTGACCATCAGGTCGATTCAGGGTCGTCTTCCGATGCCGAAACCGACGATCCGGAATAGGCCCCGCTTTCCTTGTATTTTCTGAGCCCGAAACGGCCAAGTACGCCAATCACCGCAGCGGTCGGCACGGCCAGCAGTATCCCGGTAAAACCGAACAGGGTGCCGCCGGCGAGCAGAGCGAAAATAATCCACACTGCGTGAAGCCCTACCTTCTCGCCGACCAGTTTCGGCGTGATGAAATTTCCTTCGAGAAACTGCCCGACGGCGAAGACGCCCGCGACCATCGCAATCGGCTGCCATTCGCCGAACTGCGCAACCGCAACGCCAAGCCCGACGCAAAGCCCGACGATCATTCCGAAATAGGGCACGAAAGAGATAAGGCCGGCAACGACGCCAATCGCCAGTCCGAAATCCAGACCGACCATTGTCAGCCCCAATGCATAGAACGCGCCAAGCAGCAGACAGACCGAGAACTGTCCCCTGATGAAGCCGGAGAGCACCTCATCAATCGCCGCGACCTGTTCGCGAATTGTGTCCGCATGTTTTCTCGGAAGCCAGTCATCGACAGCGGAGACAATCAGATCCCAGTCCCTGAGCAGGTAGAACATTACGATCGGCGTGATAACCATCAAAGAAAGCAGGTTGAGAAGCGCCAGCCCCCCGCCCCAGATGCGCCCCAGCAGCTTGCCCGCCCAGGCAATCGCGTCCGGCCCGGCGAAGCCCTGGAGTTTTTCACGAAGCGAAGCGACTTCGGCGTCGCCCAGCCTTTCCTGAAGCGCGAGCAGCATGCCGGTGGCCTGTTCACGCAGCGCCGTGACGTAATCGGGGACACGCGCGGCAAAATCGACGAATTGCGCCTGCAGCAGCGGCACAAGCAGAAGCACCGCGGCCACGGCCAGCAGCGCCATCAACAACGTCACAATCGCTGACGCAACGGCCCGCGGGCATTTTCTGGCTTCGAGTCTGTCCACCAGCGGGTCGAGAAGATAGGCGAGTACGATCCCGACAATGAACGGGAACAGAATATCCGACAGCGACCACACCAGAAACAGAAATACGGCGATGCCCGCCGTCCAGTACCGGATGTAACTCTGGGTGGTCATTTCGTTCCGTCCCCGGTCTGATCGATGCCCGCGACCGCCATTGCCTCGCGGCCCCACCCAAGAATATAGGCCGCGCCCGACAGAACCGTCGTCAAGGCCGTCAGATAGATCAGAATGGTCACGACCTCCGGCACCAGAGAGACATTCAATGCCCGTTCGCCCAGTATCGCCGTGACCAGCACGATTTGCGCAGCGGTATTGATCTTGCTGATCCGCAGCGGATTCATCCTGAGGTCCTGCCCGAAAAGATTCATGAGGACCACGCCTCCTACGATCAGCAGGTCCCTGAATACCACGAGAATCACGAGCCAGAGTGGAAGATAGTCTGAATAGCCCAGTGTCACGTATACGCCGACCAGAAGCGCCTTGTCAGCCAGCGGATCGAGGTAACGGCCAAGCGGCGTTTCCTGGTTGAACCGCTTAGCGATAAACCCGTCCATCGCGTCCGATACGCCCGCAGCCACAAACAGCCAGAACGCTGCGCTAAGGAGACCGTTGAGGATGAGATAGATCGCAATGGGGACCGACATCAGCCGGATCAGTGAAATTATGTTCGGCAGACTCATCCGGGCCCCTTGAGCGCAAGCCGCCAGTCAACCGCCCCCTGCGTCAGCGCAAGATCCTTCTGCGCCAGGGCGAATTCAAGCTGCGCCGGATCGCCGAGATAGCGTAACCTGAATCTGGCTTCTTCCCGCGTCACCGAGATCAGTTCGAATGACCTGATTTCGGCTACTGACTGCAACAGCCGCTTGATACGGATCAATGCCCGCAAGCCCGACAGCGGTGCGACCGCGACCAGTTCCTGCTGTTCGCCGAACCGCAGGAGATTGTCGAATTTCCACTCTTCCTCGATATCCCGACGCACCTGGTTAACCGCCAGGGTCATCAATTCAGATACGGTGGTATCGGGATTCGCTGCAAAGCTTCGCGTCGACGCCCGGTGCGAACCGGCCGAACTGAATCTGTTGATCGAAACAGCCAGCACGTGGCCGGTGCCCGGTTCGGAAGAAAGCGTCGCGGCCAGCAGCAGCGCGCCGCCGGCGCCGTACTGTTCGGCGATGACGGAAATCCGCGCCTCGTCTCCTGACAGCGCTTGCGAGGGGCTGATCGCCGCAAGGTCGCTGGTTTCGCCCGGAGGAACAATCAGTCTGATCAGACCATCGCTCTCCGACGCGTCCCGCCAGGTCTGGTGCCAGATATTCGTCCTGTCCCAGAGCTGTACCGTTCCCTGTGTCCGGAATACGGGCAGAACGACAAGCGGCTTGCTTTGTGTTTCCGCCCATCGAAACCCCGCCGCAAGAAACCGCTTTCTGACCGCGGCCGGATCGAAATCCACCGTCAGGCTGGCGAGATAACGGACCGACGAGGTTTTCTCGGATTCTACCGCGATCCCGGACACGATTTCCCGCAACAGTGCGGGTGACGCTGCCGGCGCGGTGCCGATATCGCCGAGGAGCGCCAGACGGCGGACGAGTCTGCGATAGGCTTCCTGCTGTCCTGCCGCCAGCGCAAGCGTTCGGGCTGCGGCAGCCGATTCGGCTGTCTGGTCGATTGGAACCCCGACGACTTTAAAGGCGCCGCCTGTCTGAGCAACTGAAAAACCGCTGGACGCTGCGACCGTCACAGCAAAAATCGCGACCGCAGCCAGCCACGCGCGAACGCGCATTACAAAACGTCCGGGATCAAGTATTTTCGTGAGAGACCATGCCGCGGGCATGGAACGATTATACTATGATCTCAATCCAGCGAGGAACCCATTAACACACGTAATTACAAGGATGCAGGCGTCGACGTCGAAGCAGGCGCGGCGCTGGTCGATGCGCTGAAACCGCACGTAAGATCGACCGCCCGGCCGGGCGCCGATGTCGAAATCGGCGGTTTCGGCGGCCTGTTCGATATTGCTGCCGCGGGCTTCAGGGATCCCGTCCTCGTCGCCGCGACGGATGGCGTTGGAACCAAGCTTAAGGTCGCTTTGTCCGCCAATCGCCACAGCGAGGTCGGGATCGACCTTGTCGCAATGTGCGTCAACGATCTCGTGGTCCAGGGCGCGGAACCCCTGTTCTTTCTCGATTATTTCGCAACGGGCCGGCTCGACCCAAGGCGTGCAGAAGAAGTCATCGCCGGCATCGCGGAAGGCTGCAGGCAGGCAGGATGCGCTCTGATCGGCGGCGAAACAGCCGAAATGCCGGGCATGTACGCCAACGACGATTACGATCTTGCCGGATTTTCTGTCGGCGCCGCCGAGCGCGATGAAATTCTGACCGGCGCAACCATCGAAGAAGGCGATATCGTGCTGGCCCTCGCCTCATCGGGGGTCCATTCGAACGGATTTTCGCTCGTCAGACGTATCGTCGAGGAGCTCGAACTGGATTACGCGGAGACAGCACCGTTTTCCGGGGACCCTCTCGGCGCGTCCCTGCTGACGCCGACCCGGATTTATGTAAAAGCCTGCCTGGCCGCACACCGGGCAGGCCTTGTCCGCGGCCTTGCGCATATTACCGGCGGCGGTCTGATCGAAAATATACCCCGCATTCTGCCCGATGGGCTCGGCGTCGTGCTGAACGCGGAAGCCTGGACTGCGCCGCCGGTGTTCAGATGGCTGGCCGACGAAGGACGTATCGCCGGGTCCGAGATGGCGCGAACCTTTAACTGCGGCGTCGGCATGGCGGTTGTGGTTGCCCCGGACGGCGCAGATGAGGCCGGAACCATTCTCGAAGATCACGGCGAAACCGTGTTCAGGATCGGGACGGTCGTCAGAACGGATGGCGAGCGGGTGGCAATCGAGCATCCGGGATCCCTATGCCGCGCCTGAAAACGGCTGTGCTGATATCGGGGCGCGGCACCAACATGCAGGCGCTTATCGACGATTGCTCGCCGAAAGACGCGCCGGCTGAGATCGCGCTCGTCGTTTCCAATGTTCCGGGTGCAGCCGGATTGGAACGCGCCGCCGCCGCGGGCATCCCCACATTGACGATCAACCACCGGGACTATGACGGGCGCGAACCGTTCGAGGCCGCACTCATCGATCGGCTGACGGATGCCGGGATCGAATTCGTTTGCCTGGCCGGGTTTATGCGGCTTCTAACCGAGAAATTTGTCGGACATTGGCTGAACCGGCTTATCAACATCCACCCGTCATTGCTGCCGGCCTATAAGGGCCTCGATACGCACCAGCGTGTACTGGATGACGGGGTGCGTTTTACGGGTTGCACGGTGCATTTCGTCCGACCCGCAATGGACGACGGCCCGATTATCGTCCAGGCGGCGGTACCGGTTCACGAGGACGACGACGCCGAGACGCTTGCCGCCCGCGTGCTGACAGCGGAGCATCGCTGTTATCCCCTCGCCCTCCGTCTAATCGCAGAGGGGCGCGCCCACGTCGAGGGCGGCCGCGTACGGATCGAAGGCACGCATTTGACGGACCGGATTTACCTTAATCCGGACGACGGGTGGACGCCGCATCTTCCGAAACCGTCATAATTACGGTATAGAATCCGGGAACCGCAAGCTGATTGGGCAACGACATGGCGAACGACGACGCTATTACACGCCAATGCCAGGAAGTTTGGAGAATTTTCTGCCGCCTTGCAGTTATCTGCACCGCAGGTGTCTTCGCCGCGCTCGGGCTGCTGGCATATTTTATGCTCTGAAACGAAGTTGTGCGGATAAATAAAGGGCGGGTTTTAAACCCGCCCTTTCGCATATTGGAAGCCGGCGACCGTAATCAGCCGACTATTTCAACCTGTGCAAAGAAAAACGCTATTTCGATCGCGGCGTTCTCCGCTGAATCCGAACCATGGACCGAGTTGGCTTCGATCGATTCGGCGAACTCGGCGCGGATGGTCCCTTCATCGGCATTCGCCGGGTTTGTCGCGCCCATCACCTCACGGTTTTTCGCGACGGCGTTTTCCCCTTCGAGCACCTGAACCACGACCGGGCCGGAGCACATGAATTCGCAGAGATCGCCGAAGAAAGCGCGTTCTGCGTGAACGGCATAGAACCCTTCCGCCATTTCGCGAGTCATCTGGATCCTTTTCTGCGCCACAACGCGCAGGCCAGCGTCTTCCAGCATCGCTACAATCTTGCCCGTCAGGTTACGGCGCGTGGCGTCGGGCTTGATAATCGATAACGTTCGTTCAACGGCCATGGAGCCAGTCTCTCTTTGTAATTTTCCGATGTTTTTGTGAAGGCGCGGCCTTATAGCCTGACGCGGGTCCGTCGGCAACAGCCTCCTGACATACGTCAGCCGTCAGCTTTCTTTTCCCAGCCGCCGGTTTCAGACTGTTGCCAATAGGTCAGCGAATAGCCCTTATCCCTGTAAATCCGCCAATGCGCGCGGGCGCGGTCGACGGCAGCCGGATCGCCTCCATCGAACATCTCGAGACAGCGCTCGAACGCCTCGGGCTGCTCTGCCTCCACGCCATCCGTCAGAATCAGGACCTCCGCGTTATTGGCGTTGTTTTCAGACGTCGACAGGAAAACGGGATGATCCGCCGGATCTCCGTCCTGCAGTGTACCGTGAGGTAAAAAGGACGCGGGATCGTATGTCCAGAGCAGCATATTGAGAACGGCTACCCGTTCTTCGGACCCGGTTCGGACCAGCGACCGCTTCCCCGCCGACGCCGCCTTTTTTAGGATTTGCGGCAAGGCGCGGTCGATAGGTGTCCGGGTCAGATGGTAAAAGCCGATTTCAGTCACCGGAAAAAGCCGACGCCGTTACCTGTTTTCGTAGTGATCCGCCACCAGCCTGTCGAGTAGGCGGACGCCGAATGCTGTCCCGCCCCTGGGCACGATGGGGCTTGCCGAATTCGACCAGGCGACGCCGGCTATGTCGAGATGCGCCCAGGCGACATCCTTCTGAATAAAGCGTTGCAGGATCTGCGCCGCCGTGATGCTTCCGGCATCGCGACCGCCGACATTCTTCATGTCGGCGATCTGTGAGGTCACCTGTCTGTCGTACTCGGGACCGAGCGGCAGCCGCCAGACCGGCTCGCCGGTCGCCTTGCCGGCTGCGGCGAGCTGATCGCACAGCGCATCGTTGTTGCTGAACATGCCCGCGTGATGATGGCCCAGCGAGATGATGATGGCGCCGGTCAGCGTCGCGAGGTCGATCAGAGTATGCGGCTTGAAAGTCTTCTGCGCCCACCACATGGCGTCGGCCAGGACCAGCCGGCCCTCGGCATCGGTGTTGATCACCTCGATCGTCTGGCCCGACATCGTCTTGACGACATCGCCGGGGCGCTGGGCCGTGCCCGACGGCATGTTCTCGACCAGACCGACGACGCCGACCGCGTTGACCCTGGCCTTGCGCGCGGCAAGCGCATGCATGAGTCCGGCCACCACACCGGCGCCGGCCATGTCCCATTTCATGTCTTCCATGCCGCCGGCCGGCTTAATGGAAATACCGCCCGTATCGAACGTCACGCCCTTGCCGACAAAGCAGATTGGCGCCTTGTCCTTGGCGCGCGGCGCGCCGTTCCAGCTCATGGCGACGATCCTGGGCTTGTTGGCGCTGCCCTGGGCGACGCCGAGAAGCGCACCCATACCCAGCTTTTTCATCTGCGCCTCGTCGAGTATGCGCAGCTTGACGCCCAGCTTGGCGAGTGCCCGCGCGCGCTGCGCGAAGCTTGCAGGGTAGATGACGTTCGCCGGCTCTGAAACCAGGTCCCGGGTGAAGAAAACGCCGTCGGCGACCTTTTCCAGGGGAACGAACTGGCGGCGGGCGCCTGCGTCGTCGTGAACCATGAAAGCGACCGCGTTGAGCGACGGCTTCTTGTCCGCTTTCTCCGTCGTTCGGTACTTATCGAAGCGATAGCTCCTGAGGCGCGCGCCACAGGCTGCGTTGGCTGCGACTGTCGCGGCGGAAAGCTTGACTCCCTTGATCGCATCCACCGCGACAGAAGCCGTTTTTTCTCCGCTATCGGCAAGCGCCGCAACAATACGACCGCCGATACGCTGGGCGGCAAGTTCGTCGATATCTTCGGGTTTGCCTACGCCAATCAGCAGGATACGACCTGCCTTCATCCCATTCGGCGCCATGATGGTAAGCGTTTGGTCCAGGGCGCCGGTAAAACGGCTGGCGGCGATCGCGTTTCCGACCGCGCCGCCAGTAGCCTTGTCGAGCGCCTGCGCACTGGCTGAAAGGGTCTTGTTCTGGGAAACAAGGGCGACGATCGCCCCCTGGCGCTTCAGGTCGATCCTGGAAAAGGTCAGTCGCATCCGATGGCTCCATTCAGTATATCGTTCGAGGCGCCGGCAAAGACCTATCAGATTAGTCTCTGACCAGGGCCATTAATCCGGTATTGTCGTGCTACCACATAATCCGTTCCATCGAAATGTCGCCGATCAACGAAAACGTATACACCGTCAACCTCTTCAACCGGCTCGACCGTTTTGTCGACAGTGTCGTCACCCGTAAACGCGACGAAATATTCAGCCGGATATTCAGGCCGGACCTTGTCAGGCTGGATACTGTAGATGACGTGCTCGACGTGGGTTCAACCAAGGACAGCGACCACCGGTCATCGAATTTCTTCGCCCGCAAGCTGGTGGAAAATGCCCGCGTCACGCTCTTCTCGGATCAGCAGATCGACCCGCAGCGCGACATCGATTTCCCCGTCTCCGGAGTCCTCATTGGAGACGCGTCCCGTATCGACTCCGCTACCGGGCGCTACGACCTGGTTATGTCGAGCGCGACAATCGAGCATGTCGGAACCATGGACGACCAGCGCCGGATGATATCCTGCTGCATCGGCGCAGCCCGGCGTTACGTGATCATTACAACGCCGAATCGCTGGCACCCGCTGGAATTCCATACGCGACTGCCTTTCCTCCATTGGCTGCCCCGCCGGTGGCACAGGAGAATTCTCAGATCGATGGGATTCAGTTTTTTCGCTCAGGAAGCGAATCTGAACCTCCTTGATGCGAAAGAACTCCGAACCATCATCGAAGCGAACGACCGGCGGGAAAGGATCAAATCCTGTCGTCTGGAAACGATACGGCTTTTGGGGATCGTCTCGAACCTGGTTTTCGTAATCGAACTCCGCGACTAGCGGACCGACAAGCTGTGACGAAGCCTGTTCCGTAGGACGAATCGAACCTGTTTGATAGGTTGTTGCCGTACAGGGCGACCGCCACACCCAGCCATCAGGACGACTTCACGTTGCTGTCCCATCTAAACCTTCTGATCCCATCCTCCAACGAACTCGGCGGGCTGGCAGCGGTTCTGGCTGTTGCCGTCCTCCTGATCGGCCTCGGCGCTTTTGCAGGCGGTCCGACACGACGCCCGGAGGGCGACCTGGTTTTTGGTCTCGGTATCGCTGTAGCAGCCTTCACACTGGCCGCATCGATTGGCGTAACCCACTTCACTGCTGTTGCGGCGGCGCTAGGGTTGGGGGCATGCGCGGGCGCTACCGTCGTCTTTCGACGCAACGGGCGCCTGACGGATCCGGGAGTTGTCCGTATCGCACTTGTCGCCCTCCCGCTCATTGCTATCGCCGCGTCCATGCTTCCTACACAGTGGGATGAGTTTTCGCACTGGCTGGCCCATGCCAGATATCTCTTCGAGCACGATTCGGTCCCACGCTCGGACCTGCCCAGGAGCTTCGCAGTCTTTCCAGCCTACCCCTACGGCAACTCACTTGTAGCTTTTATGGCGAGCAGAGTGACCGGCGCTTTCGTCATCAATGCGTCGACGATCTTTTCGGTCCTGCTGCTTCTCTCATTCGGGCTTCTGATATCGCGGATTATTGTCTCTACCGCGTCCCGGACATCGGACGGCGCAGGTCCGACAAACGATACGCTTAACGCAACTCGGGCCGGCTGGGCGGTGTGCGCGCTGGGAGCGCTGGCGGTCACCATCCTTAACCCGACATACGTTACACGACTGGTCTTTAGCGCCTATGCGGATGCCCCAACCGGCGTCCTCGTCGGATTCGCAGCGGCCCTGGTCTGGCTGTCAACAAACGCGCTCGCGATCGACAACGAAGACGAGGCCCGGTCTCTTGCCTGGCAGGCTGGGCTGGTGTCGATGGCCATGATCGGGCTCAAACAGGTCAATATCGTTTTTCTGATGGCGCTCGGACTTGCGCTTAGCATCCTGGTGTTACGAGATCCTGCCATCCGGTGGAAAGCGACGGCGCGGCTCGCCGCCAGGATATTCCTGTTGCCCTTGATCGTTTACCTTCTCTGGAAGCTGCATGTCGCTTTTCACATTACTGAAGGCGATTTTGAGTTCCTACCCTATTCCGAGTGGCTTATCCGGGAAATCCCGCAGATCATCGCGCGTATGGCGCTGATCGCCAGTAAGAAAGGGGGATATTTCGGCGTCATGACAATAGCGGTCGTGGCCGGTGTCCTCGCGATTTGGCGATACAGGGGGGCTTTCAGCCGCCTCGCCATCATCACCGGGACGATGTTCCTGTCCTACAATTTTTTCCTTCTGTTCGCCTATGTGACAGCGTTCGGCAGCGGCGAAGCCCTGTATGCCGCATCTTACTGGCGCTACAACACGCATCTGGGGGGCGTTTGCCTCCTTTTCGCGGCATTCAGCGCAGCCCTGCTCTGGCGGCGCTACCTGCCCGGCAGAATGCCGTCATGGGCACATATGGCAGCCATCGTGCTGGTTATCGCCCTTCCGGTCGGTATGGCGAAAAAACTGCGCTTCGATACGCATCCGCGTTACCAGTATGCTTGGGAAACCGGTCGCGCGCTTGCCGACCGGCTAGCTGCCGGCGACCGGATCCTGCTCGTCGACGCCAGCGATAATGGCCAGTACCTGATCATCATGCGATATCACCTGTTGCCGGTGACAGCCCTGGTTGACAGGGTCACATCATGGAACCGCCTGACTCCGGAATCCGTTCGAAAACGCATAGAAGACAAACAGATAAGCCATATCTGGCTATATGATTTCACCCCGTCTCTGAAACAGGCCCTGGGGGTCGACCTGAAGGCAAGCCGCTCCTGGTTGCTCAGAAAAGACAGCGGAAAATGGGTGCCGGAAGAAAGCTGGCCTCATCCAGCTGAATAGCGCGGCGCCAAGAGCGAGCGCTACCGGCATCACGCACGCGAAATAAAATATATACCGCCGATAATCATTACGAGCCCAAGGATGAAATATCTGGGCATCTGTTCCCCGAACATGAGAAACCCGGCCAGAGGCACAAGGACGAAGGCGAGGGAATTGAACATGTAAGCCACCGATAATGGCACCGTTCTCAACGCATATACCCACGCCAGAGTCGAAATACAGTATAAAGTTACCGTAAGAAGAACGAGGCCCAGGGGAAAAAGGTTTGTCTTCACGATAAGGATAGTTGACTGGCCAAAATCTATTTTCATTTCGCGTGCAGCAAACTTGAAAATAATCTGTCCAATGCCGATTACGGCCACGGAGAACAGAATCAAAACCAGATCCAGCTTTGCCATTATTTTTCCTGCATTGAACAAGGCGTGATACATGCCGGCGAACCAGGACGGTCTACCGTCTCGAAGAGCTCAAAATATATATTGGCCGACAGGGATACAGATTCCCGCAAACAAGCCTCACGACATGCTGGACAACCTGTTTTCACGGTGCGTCTTCATCGCCAGGGCCTGCCAGAGCTTCAGCATACGATGTCAGCTTCGGGTGAAGCGCCGTTCGTGGCACCGCCTGGATATCGTAACCGACGAACGCAAGCAAAAACTGGATGCCCAGGATCGAGGGCAACGCCGCCACCATAACGGTGCCAGCCGTAGCGGGCGCATCTGTCCCCCAGTTCACGACCCCGAACACGATGCCAAAAACCAGCATCAACAGACCCAGTACAAGTTCGAGCGAGGCGACACTGAAGTTCCGAATAAAATAATTATACAGGATACGTTTGCAAAAAATACGGGCATGCCCCCACGCAAAAGGCAGAACTTCCCGAAGAGGATTCAGCCCGCTGTTCTCCGAACCATAATGCGACAGCATAGGGATATCGACGACCCGCGCGGTCAATATATTCAAGCGGAACAAAAGATCGGTCTCAAAAAAATAACGCTGTGAAATTTTTTCCAGCGGCATCACCTTTACGATATCGGCGTGAATGGCAAAATAGCCGTTTGTCGGATCGAAAATGTGCCAATAGCCCGTTGAAAGTTTCGCCATAAATGACAAACAGGCATTCCCTATGAGCCGAACAACCGGCATCGAAGCGACGCCTTCGGGATCGAAGAAACGATTGCCTTTCGTGTAATCCGCTTCGCCCGTCAGGATTGGGCCGACAAATTCACGAATGGCCGCCGGATTCATCTGGCCGTCGCCATCGATTTTAACGATCACTTCAGCGCCATCGGCCACAGCCTGCCGAAATCCGGCCACCGTCGCGCCTCCCACGCCGAGATTGTTGGGATTAAAAATTACGGACACACGAGGGTCTGTCGAAATCTCCTCGACATATCGGCCGCTGCCTTCAGGACATGCATCGTCGACGACATAGATCGCCGACACCTCCGGACCGATTGCGCTCAGCACCGCCCCGACATTTGCACGAACCCGATAGCTCGGTATGACGACGGCGATCTTTGGCGCCGACGTAGCATTGGTGACCATTAATCCGATGACGAAATCCGCAATGTTGGCTCAGTCTGCATCGGCTGATTTTCAATGTCCACCGGGTTGTCCGAGCGGGTTATCCGAGCCGGGCCGGGCCGGGGCGGCAGCGACGGGAAAACAGGCAGCCCAGGACCTTCTAATGAAGTCGGTCCTTCAACTGCCTGTACAGAAATTCGCCGACCTTGCGAGTGCCTGCCGGCGTGTTGTGTACCCGATCGTAAAAATCACCTTCTTCAAATGCGACGCTACGCGCCAGATCGACGCAGATCGCGCCGGCAGCGCGGCAGGTACTCATGGTTACCCGGTTGAACCTGTCCATGATGTGAAATCCCGACGGGTTAAGACCGCCATCCCTGTTTCGTGGAACCCAGACCCAGCCGTCCCGCACCCGAAACTCTGCGGTAGGCTGGGTTACAAGAACTGCCTTCGAGCCGAAAGCCCGAATTCTTCCGATCAGCACCGTCAACCGTTCGGCATAGGCGGCAAGATCCCTTTCACGAGCCGGGTCAGGCGGGGCGGGTTCCTCGACGGGACGGTACTTTCCCCAGTCAAGCCCCTGTATCGGCGCGCTGCCGTGCACAAGATGCATTTCACGGGCCCTGATCATGCCGCGTATGGTGCGAAACAGGGCATAAAGCGCGCTCTTGTTGGCGATCGCGTTTCTGAAGCGGCGCGATGCGTCGGTTGCTTCCATCGAATCGTATATGGCAGCGTCGTCGAGCGCGACATCGTTTATGCCGACATAAGCCAGAACGTATTTCGCTTTTAGCCCCGGGAGCTGCGAAAGCCAACGGTCGAACGCCGCGATATGGCCTCGCGCTGACTGACCGTCCACCGACGCATCGACTACGATTGCCGGCTTACCAGCCTCGGAAAAGCGACGCCTCATATGGGCCTGCCATGTTTTGTCGTCGTCGATAAAGAGCTGGTTGGTCGTACTGCCGCCGATGGTCAGGACGTCGATACGTCCTGCGTCGTCGTATGGCCCCCGAAGCCCGAGAGCATCCCGGCTGTAGCGGGACCTCCCCCCGCTTTTGTACAGACCTGACGTGTCGAAATAGCGATCTACGTTCCGGGGGATATTCATCGCCCCGTAATTCGGGCCCCACAGCCAGTTCCCGAAGATCAGCTCGGCGATCACGAGCAGCACGAGCAGAATACCCAGATTTATGAAAACGACTCTGTAAATCATATCGGTTGCTTCCGCCCTTTCGCGTTGCGCGCACGAGGGTATGACAAAGCCGGCATGACGAAAACAGGGGGCCGAATCGAGCCCCGGGACTCATCACCCGGCGCGGGCTCCAATGAAGTCAGGCGTCCATCGATATCCGAACAGGCTGGATCCTGAAGCCCACGGACACGCGACGCATTTGCCGGTAATCCGGGCGCCTTAGCCCGGCGCTTTCTTATGACAGCCACGCCCTGAATGCCTATAATCTCCGCGTGCGACGGATCGATTCCTATATTTTCGGCCAACTGCTGACAGGCACGGTTCTCGTAACCGTAACCCTTACCTGCGTCGTCTGGCTGACGCAGTCCTTACGGTTTATCGAGATGATCGTGAACAGAGGACTGTCGGCGCCTCTGTTCGTTTATTTTACCCTTCTGCTCCTGCCAACCTTCTTGACGATCATTCTGCCGATAGCGTTATTCGCCTCGACCCTGTTCGTATACAACAGGCTGATATCGGACAGCGAACTCGTCATCATGCGGGCCGGAGGGTGCAGCAGATACGATATTGCCCGTCCGGCGCTCATCCTGTCGGCGTTCGTCGTAATCGCGGGCTATTTTCTCACAACCTACCTGATGCCGACGACATACCGTGAGTTCAGGGAGTTGCAACATTCGATCCGGAACAGCATCCCTGCCGTGTTGTTGCAGGAGGGTGTCTTCAACAAGGTAGCTTCGGGCGTCACCGTTTACGTCCGGAGCCGAGGGTCCAACGGGGATCTGCTTGGAATCCTCGTCCATGATTCCAGAAATCCGAAACGCCCGGTCACCATGATGGCTGAGCACGGCAGAATCGTTAGCGGCGCCAGTGGACCTCGGGTCGAAATGGTCAACGGCAACCGTCAGCAGGTCGATGAAAAGGACGGTCGCCTGGCCTTGCTATACTTCGAGCGATATTCCTTCGATATCCAGACCGTTTCAGGGAACCAGCAACGGAACTGGCGCGAGCCGCGCGAGCGGTATCTGTCGGAGCTCTTCAGGCTCAAACCGAACGAATGGCTCGCAGACAAGCTATATATCGAGGCCCACTACCGTCTGGCTCAGCCGTTGCTGCCCGTCGCTTTCGTGATGGTCGCCCTGACTCTCCTGTTGAGCGGCGATCTGAACCGGCGCGGTCAAACCTCAAGAATTCTGGCCGCGGTCGGTATCGTCGTCGTGATACAACTCGCCCAGATTTCCTTCAAAAATATAGGGGAAAAATATACCGAACTCGCAATTGTCCTGTATCTGATCCCCCTGATTCCGACGATTTTTGCGGCTCTTGTTTTGGCGGGCTGGCATCCGGTTGGACGTTCGTGGATGACGGGAAACAGGCTGGGGAAATCGGGTTGAGCTCCATCGGCAAATGAAAGTTCGTGCAACATTTTCGGGATATGTCGCCCGCCAGTTTCTGTTCTGGTGGTTCAGTATTTTTCTGATCCTGACGACGCTAATCGCGCTGTTCGACACAATCGAACTCCAGCGCCGAACGTCGAGCCTGGAAGACGTCACCTTCGTTCATGTGATCTCCATGGCGGCATTCAAACTTCCGCACATGGCCCAGAAGGCAATACCCTTCACCGTTCTGTTCGGCGGCATGATGGCGTTCTGGCGGCTCAACAGGCATCGTGAACTGGTCGTTGCGCGGGCGGCAGGCGTTTCCGCGTGGGAAATTCTGGCGCCGGTACTGATCGTCGCGGTTGTCATGGGGGTCGTTAAGATCACGATCTACAGCCCTTTTTCTTCAGCCATGATGTTTCGCTTTGAACAGCTGGAGGCGCGGTACATCCAGGGGAAGACAAGTCTTGCGGCGCTGGACGATGAAGGGCTCTGGCTCCAGCAAAAATCGTCGAATGGCCATTACATCCTGCATGCGAACGCAATCGAACCCAACGCTACCCGGCTTGACCGGGTCATCGTATTCCAGTTCGACAAGAACGAGCGGTTCGTCTCCCGCATCGACGCCCGACACGCCTTTCTCGAAGCAGGGCGGTGGCGACTGGGACACGCCCGTACGTCCGCCCCCGAACGCCGATCGTCCGAGGCAGGCACGCTCCACCTGAACACGGACCTGACCCGCGAAAACATTCAGGACAGCTTCACCAAACCTGAAACAATGTCTTTCTGGGCGCTGCCAGGCTTTATCACCGTCCTCGAGAATGCAGGCTTCAGCGGTCTGCGCCACAGGCTGTACTGGTATTCCCAGATCGCGGACCCGGCTCTTCTTTGTGCGATGGTCCTGTTCGCTGCGATCTTCACCCTGCAGCAGCATCGAAGAGGGGGAACGATAGCAACAATTGCGCTTGGCGTCGTTACAGGGTTCGTCATCTATTTTGCAACCGACGTTGCCTATGCTCTCGGTCTTTCAGCCCGTCTTCCTGCCCTGCTCGCAGCATGGAGTCCGGCGACTGTCGGGCTGCTGCTGGGTATCGGCTGGCTGTTCCACAAAGAGGACGGGTAAGGGACCTTGGAACGTATCCGGAAAATTCTTGGGCTGCTTGTTCTGCAATGCGCCCTGACGTCGGGCGCAGCGGCCCAGGCGCCAGCCCCCTCCGGTCAGGGGCTGGACCTTCTGTTCAAGGCGGACAGCGTCGACCATGCGCAGGAGCTGGGCATCGTTACGGCGCGCGGCAATGTAGAGATTGTCCACAGTGAAAACATCCTCCGTGCGGACACTGTCAGCTACAACCAGAAGGAAGAAATCGTAACCGCCACGGGAAATGTCGTCCTGATGCAGGGAACCGGCGACGTCATCTTCGCGGATCACGCCGAACTGACCGGAGACCTGAAGGACGGGGTCGTACGGAATATTCGGGTCCTGCTCGCCGACGACTCCCGTATCGCGGCGGCGGGCGCGCGGCACTCGGCGGGCAATGTCACCATCATGGACAAGGCGGTTTACTCCCCCTGCCGTACCTGCATCGCCGATAAGCCAATATGGCAGGTAAAGGCCGAGAAGATCCGCCATAACAAGAAAGAACGTATCGTGGAGTATCAGGATGCGTTCCTCGAGTTCGCGGGAATACCGGTATTCTACACCCCGTACCTGTCCCATCCGGACCCTACGGTGCGTCGGCAGAGCGGCTTCCTGACGCCGAGGGCTGGCAGCGACTCCAATCTCGGTTTCGTCGTCGAGACTCCGTATTACTGGGCGATCGCCCCGGACAAGGACGCGACGATTCGTCCGATCCTGACAACGGATGAAGGCCCGGTGCTGGCGGGAGAGTATCGGCAGCGATTCGCCCACGGCGAACTGACCGCGGAAGCCAGCGGCACCTTGGGCAGTGACACCAACGATGACGATTCTGCGCGCGGTCATCTGTTTTCCGAAGTCAGGTTCGACCTTGACCAGACCTGGCGAACGGGCGCGGACATAGCGCTGGCTAGCGACGACACCTATCTCAACCGGTACGGGTTCGATTCTCGGGATACCCTGACCAATCACCTTTTTCTGGAAGGTTTCAGGGGAGACAGCTACGCAGCGATGCAGGCGTATCACTGGCGCGGCCTGCGAGAACGGGACAGCCCGGGAAACACGCCCATCGTCGCCCCCTTACTCGATTTCAGCGGGGTTAGCGAACCCGGTATTGCCGGCGGCCGATGGCTCGTGGACGGTAATGTCCTTGTATTACAGCGAACGGGCGGGACCGATAGCAGGCGGTTGTCGCTCAAGACCGGATGGGAACTACCGCACATCGCCCGGACCGGAGAAGTGTACCGGCTGTATGTCGACCTTCAGACTGACGCATACTGGTCCAACAGCGTACGGGTTCCCGGTCGCCCCGCCAACGATCTGAAATCCGGCTTCAGCGGTCGGGCTTTTCCACGCGCAGGACTTGACTGGCGGTTCCCGCTGTCACGCAGCAATGGTCCGATGACGCAAGTCCTGGAGCCTGTCGCCGGCTTCATGATCGCCCCGAATGGCGGAAACCCTGACTCGATTTCAAACGAAGACAGCCAGGACCTCGAATTCGACGACACGAACCTCCTGAGCCGCAACAAGTTTACCGGCCTCGACCGCGTTGAAGGAGGGAAGAGGGCCTATTACGGGCTAAAAATGGCGGTCTACGGCCAAAGCGGATACTCGGATGCCTTCATCGGACAGAGCTACCGGCTACGCAGAGACGACACCTTCGACGTCAGGTCCGGCCTGGATGACCATTTTTCCGATATCGTTGGCAGGGTGAATATCCAGCCCTCAGCGCCCCTGAGCTTTCAGTACCGGTTTCGCCTTAACAAGGATGATTTCTCTCCCGCCCGGAACGAACTGACGGCGTCGATAGGGCCGCGCGCCCTGAATGTCACAGTCAATTACGGCTTTTTCGACGAGAGTACCGGTTCGGGCGAATTCTCGGACAGGGAAGAAATTCACCTGGGATTCACGTCACAGGTTACTCCTGACTGGAAAGTCGGCGGCTCGACGTTGCGCGACCTGCAGACCAGCGAATCGTTACGCCATCAGTTCTTTCTGGAATATGAGTGCGACTGCTTCACCACCCGGGTCGACTTTAGCAGAACGTTTACTCAGGACAGAGATGTGCAACCCTCGGATTCGATTTTTATCCGTCTGATCTTCAAGACGCTCGGGTCCATCCAGACCGGCGCGTGATGTATTTACGCGAACGCTCCTGAACGATTGCCCCCGATACAACGCTTGACTAGACTCCGGGCATGATAATGACGCCGTTTAAAATCCGCATTTCCTGCTTGATCGCTGTTGTCCTGATGGGGGCGTCCGGCGTGATTTCGTCTCCAGCTGTTGGCCAGGGGGTTCAGAGGATCGCCGCCATCGTCAACGACGACATAGTATCGATGCATGACCTGCAGTCGCGCATGCGCCTCGTCATAGCGTCAACGGGCATGAGGGCCACCCCTGCGCTCCAGCGTCGTCTCGCGCAACAGATACTGCGCGTCCTGATCGACGAACGGCTTCAGTTGCAGGAAGCGAAGCGACGCAATGTTACGGCCACGAAACGCGACATGCAGCGCGCCTATGCCAATCTGGAAAAACGAAACGGAATAAAACCCGGTTCTTTCAACAACTTTGTCCGGCAAAACGGGCTGCCACGCGATGCGATCGACGAACAGCTCAGAGCTCAGATCGTCTGGCAAAAGCTTATCCGGCGAACTTTGCTGCGGCGCGTAACCGTTGGGCCGGAGGAAATCGATGAGACTCTGGAACGGCTGAAGGCGCGAAAGGGAGAGAAAGAGTACAGAATTGCCGAAATTCTCCTGACGGTGGAAAAATCGGATCAGGAGAAGGAAGTTCTGAATACCGCCAGTCGTCTGATCTCCCAGCTCAAGGACGGCGCGCAGTTCGGCGCCGTTGCCCAGCAGATGTCGAATTCCGCCAGCGCACCGGTCGGTGGCGACCTGGGCTGGATAGCTTATACGGTCATCGACGCGGATATCGCGCCTTTGGTGCGCAAGATGGCTAAGGGCGCCGTCGCCGGGCCGATCAAGACCCAGGCGGGTATTCGCATTATCCAGCTTGTCGACTCGCGACAGGTCCTCGCGAGTTCGCCGGAGGAGACTTCGGTCGAACTCAGACGCATCAAGCTGCCGCTGGCCGCCACGCCAGACGCCGACTCGGTCCTGGCCCAGACGAACCTCGCCCGGATCCTCGCGGAGACGGTATCGGACTGCCCCGATTTCGAACGGGCGGCGGAGGAGGCCTCCGCGGTCAAGCCCGTCAGTCTCGGAAAGCGAAAATTGAAGGACCTCTCCCGTACGCTCCGCGATACCGTATCGAATTTGCCGATTAACAAGGCGAGCGGACCGGTGAGGGAACCGGATGGGGTTGCCATCTATATGGTTTGCGCCCGGGAAGAGCCGCCTTCGACCCTTCCATCCCGCGAGGAAATTGAGACGCAACTCCGAAACGAACGGGTCAGCAACCTTGCCAGACGTTTCATGCGGGATTTACGGAACGCAGCCGTCGTTGATGTAAGAACATGACCGCCGACGACACAGGCGGATCTCTCCCCCTGGCTTTGACCATGGGGGACCCCGCAGGAATCGGCGGTGAGATTACCCTTCTGGCGTGGCGAAACCGGCTTCCTTCTACCCCCGCATTCTTTGTTATAGACGACCCGGATCGCCTGTCCGCCCTGGTCCGGCTCCTCGATCTGGACATCACGGTCAGGCCTGTCGAAAGCGCGGCCGAGGCACTGGATGTCTTTCCGGGCGCCCTTCCGGTCCTGCCACAACCATTGGACTGTTCCGTCAGTCCCGGCGCGCCGGACGAAAGAGCGGCCACAGCGGTTCTGGGGTCGATCGACCAGGCGATTTCGCTTGTCGTTCGCGGAGAGGCGGCCGCCATGGTGACCAATCCAATCCACAAGGCGACCCTGCTCTCCGCCGGATTCGGCCATCCCGGTCATACGGAATACATCGCCGAAATGACCGGCGCTTCGGGCCCACCGGTCATGATGCTTGCCTGTCCGCAGCTCCGTGTCGTGCTGACGTCGATTCACGTTCCGCTGCGCGATGCCATCGCGGCGCTGTGCGAGGACTCCATCGTCCATTGCTGTCGTGTCGCCGCCGCGGCGCTGGCACGTGATTTCGGCATCCGGTCGCCCAGGCTGGTGATTGCCGGGCTTAACCCTCATGCCGGAGAACGCGGCTATCTGGGCCGGGAGGAAATCGAAATCGTCGCCCCGGCGATCGCGCAGCTACATCAGGATGGCCTGTCCGTGTCGGGCCCGCTTCCGGCAGATACGATGTTTCACGAAAGGGCGCGATGCGAGTACGACGCTGCCGTCTGCCTCTATCACGACCAGGCGCTGATCCCTATCAAGACACTGGATTTCGACGGAGGCGTGAACATCACGCTCGGCATCCCGATCGTCAGGACTTCGCCCGACCACGGCACGGCCTTCGACATTGCCGGAACCGGGAAGGCCAGCCCCAGAAGCCTCCTGGCTGCACTGACTGAGGCCCGGCGCATGGCGGACAATCGCGCCCGATACGATGCGGCCAGTACGGCCCCGGCTCTTGTCTGAGCGCGGCGCGGCAGCCGCAGACCTGCCGCCGCTGCGCGAAGTAATTGCGCAGTTCGACCTCGGCGCCCGAAAATCGCTCGGCCAGCATTTTCTTCTCGACCTGAACATCACGCGCCGTATCGCCCGCGAGGCCGGACCTTTTGATGGCGAAACGGTCCTGGAAATCGGCCCCGGTCCGGGCGGCCTGACACGGGCTTTGCTGGAATCGCCCGCGCAGGCCGTCATCGCTATCGAGCGCGATTCTCGCGCCATCGCCGCGCTAAAAATTCTGGAAGACGCCTATCCCGAACGACTTAAACCTGTCGAAGGCGACGCGCTGGGCATTCTGCCTTCAGACCTGATTTCCGAGGGCGACAGCCTGACCATCGTTGCGAACCTGCCCTACAACATCGCGCAGAAACTGCTCGTTGGATGGCTGCGCGATCTGGCTGCGATCCGGTCAATGACCCTGATGTTCCAGAAAGAAGTCGCTGACCGGCTCAGAGCGTCGACAGGGGACAAGGCCTATGGACGGCTCAGTGTAATTACCGCATGGCTTTGCGAAATCGACACCTTGTTCGACCTGCCACCGGCTGCTTTCGTACCGCCCCCAAAAGTCACCTCCACGGTCGTTCGTCTCACGCCACGCGCGGAACCTCTGGCGCCAGCCGATTTCCGAACGCTGGAACGAGTGACCGCAGCAGCTTTTGGGCAAAGGCGAAAAATGCTTCGCTCGGCACTCCGGTCTCTGACGACCGACCCAATCGCCCTGTTGGAGAGTTCCGGCATCGACCCGACCCTGCGGGCGGAAAACCTGAGCGTGGAGGAATTCTGCGCATTGGCGCGCGCCTGCGACAGAATAGACGGCGCTCAGTAACCGACCTGAAGATGCTTGACGAACGCCGACAGGCCGACCTGGCGCTGCCGTCTCAGCCGTTCGGCGGCGAGGATCGCCTGGACCTGGGCGACGCTTTCCTCGACATCGCGGTTGACAATAATGAAATCGTACTCGGCCCAGTGGCTCATCTCGTCCGGCGCGCGCGCCATGCGCTTGGCGACTACATCGGGCGGATCGCTCGCCCTCCCCAGCAGGCGGCGACCCAACTCTTCCGTTGAGGGCGGCAGTATAAAGACGCTTACGAGATCCTGACGGGCTTCCTGGGCAAGCTGCTGCGCGCCCTGCCAGTCAATATCGAATACGATATCCTGGCCCGCTTTCAGCGCCTCTTCTACAGGCGCGCGCGGCGTCCCGTAGTAATTGTCGAATACCTTGGCGTACTCCAGCAGTTCGTGCCGGTTGATCATCAGGTTGAAATCGGTGGGGTCGACGAAATAGTAATCCCGTCCTTCCACCTCGCCGGGCCTTTTCGGACGCGTGGTGGCCGAGACGGACATCGTCAGGGTCTGATCCCGTTCCAGCAAAAGTCGGGAAATCGTGGTCTTTCCAGCCCCGGATGGAGAGGAAAGAACAAGCATCAGTCCTCTACGATCTATTCCCTGTTCCGTCATTACGTGCCTTGTTCTATTCGATATTCTGTATCTGCTCGCGCAGTCGATCGATGCAGGCCTTGAGATCGAGACCGATGCGGGTCAGTTCGATATCGGAGGATTTCGAACACAGCGTATTGGCCTCCCGGTTGAATTCCTGACACAGAAAATCCAGCCGTCGTCCGACGGGCTCGTCGGCCTTTAACAGGTCGCGCGCCGCCGAGACGTGAGCAGACAGCCTGTCCAGTTCTTCCCGGACATCCGCCTTGACCAGGAGCAGCGCGACTTCCTGCGCAATCCGCTCTTCGCTCAGCTTCGGATCTTCACGGCAGATCGTGGCGATCTGTTCGTGCAGACGCTTTTCCAGCGCCGCCGGCAGCATCGCGGCAAGAGACGCTGCCTGTTGTGACAGCGATTCGATTTCATCGATGTGGTTCGAGACAACGCCATCCAGCCGCGCCCCTTCTTCGTTGCGCGCCCGGCGTAAGGACTGGACCGCCTCTTCGAATGACCTGCGAATCGCGTCTTCGAGTTCCGCTCTTTCCTCTGCCGTGTCTTCCCGGTCGTTCGCCTCGACGACCCCGCGAATTGAAAGCAACCCGTCTATCCTGGGTTTCTCGGCATCGACCCGTCCGGATAGCTCATTCGCGATTTCGATGATCTGGTCGAGCGCATTCTGATTTATCGAGAGCGTGGGAGGCCTGCCGCTCCGGTCCAGCGACAGTGTGCCGTTCACCGAGCCCCGTGCAAACAGGCCGGAAATCGCTGTCCGTGCGCCGGCTTCAACAGCTTCAAACCCGGAGGGAAGACGAAGCCGGATATCGAGCGACCGCGAGTTGACGCTCCTGACCTCCCACGACCAGCCAAAACCGTTCACCGATCCCTCGGCGCGGGCAAAACCGGTCATGCTGGAAACTGTCACCGCTGTCCTACCTTCTTACGTTCAAAAGACGCCGCGACTATACTGGCCTGAAAATTACGCAACAAGGCCGTAACGGCTCGGAATACATGGATAATCCAGCCTCAATCCTGATCACTGGCGCGTCGAGCGGAATTGGTGCAGCGCTGGCGCGCGATTTTGCGGCGCCTGGCGTGACCCTGGCGTTGAGCGGCCGCGACAGCGAAAGGCTGGATCAGGTCGCGGACGATTGCGGGCGCAGCGGCGCCGCCGTCACCGCTGTTTCCCTCGACGTACGCAGCAAAGAGGGCATGCGGGACTGGATAGCGGCGTGTGATGATGACGCACAGCTCGACCTGGTCATAGCGAATTCCGGGATTTCCGGAGGCGGCCCGGACGGCGCCGATGCGTCTACGATCTTTGCGGTCAATGTCGACGGGGTCGTCAACACGGTCGAACCGGCCCTCGACGCCATGAAAAAACGCCGAAAGGGTCAGATCGGTATTGTGAGTTCACTGGCGGGTTTCAGGGGACTGCCTGGCGCACCGGCCTATTCCGCGTCCAAGGCGGCAGTCAAAACCTGGGGCGAAGCCCTGCGCGCCCGCCACGCGGCCGACGGAATAGAGGTCAGCGTCATCTGCCCGGGTTTCGTTGTCAGCCGGATCACGGACCGCAACGAATTCCCCATGCCCATGCTGATGAGTGCGGAAAAAGCATCCGGAATTATCAGGCGCGGACTTGCCCGCAACAGGCCGAGAATAGCCTTTCCCCTGCCCATGTATCTGGCGACACGGCTGGTCGCCGCCCTGCCTCTGAGGCTGGGGGACTATCTGCTAAGAAAGTCTCCGACAAAGGAGTGAGAGGGCGGCGCAAGGAAGGACGCCGCCCGGCTCAGATCACTCCGATTTGTGCTCGATGATATGAACATCGCGCTGCGGGAACGGGATCGAAATTCCCTCGGCGTCGTAACGCTGCTTGATCGCTTTCTGAAGGTCCGCAACGACCGGGAAATAATCCCCGCCATTGATCCAGCAGCGCATATTGATGTTTACCGAATTGTCGCCGAGTCCGACGACCATTGATTCGGGCGCTGGATCCTTGAGCGCGCGGCTCTCGGCTTCCAGAACGGCCTTGGCGATCGAAAGCCCTTTCTCGACATCGTCCCCGTAGGCGATGCCGACCACAACATCGACACGCCGGGTCGGGTTGCGGGAGAAATTCTTGATCGACGCGTTCAGAAGCTGGCCGTTGGGGATGTAAACGAACAGCCCATCGGCGGTTTTCAGGATCGTCGCAAACAGCCCGATTTCCTGAACATTACCGACGGTCCCGCCGGCATCGATGGTTTCTCCGATCCGGAATGGTCGCAGGATCAGAAGCACCACGCCCGCCGCGAAATGCGACAGCGTGCCCTGCAAAGCCAGACCGACAGCGAGACCGACCGTTCCGAGAACGGCGATAATGCTCGCCGTCTGGATGCCGAACTGTGCGAGTACGGCGACGACGACCAGAGCCAGAATGGTGTAACGCACGACATTGCTGAGGAAAGGCGCGAGCGTATCGTCGACATTGCTGGATTTCATGAGAAGGCTGCGCGTTTTGCCGCCAGCCCAGCCCGCAACGATCCAGCCGATGATCAGGATCGCCAGCGCACCGACAACGTCGATCGCGTAGACGGTCGCCAGTTCAGTGATTGTCTGCATTGTCGCTTCTGCGTCTTTCGTCATTTCTTACTCTTTCCTGATAAAAGCCTCAGGCCCTGTCCGACGTCGTAAAACAGAATGGCGATAAGGAGAGGAAAATTGTCTGTCAATCCCGTTCTGTTTCGCCAAGGCCGCTTTCAGCGGCCTGTTTCTTGCTGCCGCAGAAACCGCCGATAGCGAGCGACATTGCGATTATGGCTGGCAAGGGTTTTCGCGAACGCATGCCCTCCGGTCCCATCGGCGACAAAGTACAGCTCGTCACCGTCTCCCGGATTGAGCGCCGCCTCGATCGATGCGACGCCGGGATTGGCGATCGGTCCCGGCGGGAGACCGAAGGCCGAATAGGTATTGTATGGCGAATCCACAGCGAGATCGGCGCGGGTCAGCGCCCGGCCCAGAGCGCCTTCACCCCCTGCGATCGCATAGACCACCGTGGGGTCGGACTGCAGACGCATGCCGAGCCTGAGCCTGTTGTGAAAAACGGACGAGATTCGGGCGCGTTCGCCGTCGACCCCTGTTTCTTTCTCAATTATTGACGCCAGGATAACCGCATCCTCGGGACGTTCGAGCCTGATCGAGGGCCTGCGTTTCGGCCAGAGGCGCATAACCGTCTCTTTCATGGCTGTCCGCATACGATTCACCAGCCCCATCCGGCTGTCGCCCCATGAATAGAAATAGGTCTCGGGCAACAGCGCCCCTTCGGCAGCGACGCCGTCTGAAACATCGCCGGTCAGACCGTCAGCCGCTCGGACCGCCTGAAGAACCTGGTTCGTCGTCAACCCCTCCGCGATCGTAAGTCGACGGATAACCGGTTTGCCGAATGCGATGACAGCACCCGCCTGCTGCATGCTGACCCGGGGCGGAAAGGCGAACTCTCCGGCTTTCAGCGAGTGATAAATATTTTCGTATCTGAGACCAAGGCGAAACACCCTCGGACTCTCGATAATCCCTTCGCGTCGCAACAGATCGGCGATGCCGGCGACGCTCATACCGCGCTCGATCACCACGGCCTTCTCCGCCTGCAACGGTCCCGGCGACCGATACTGTTCCCGCAGATACAGAAAGCCGGCAAGAACGGTCACAACCGCGATCAAGGCCAGGATGAGAGAGACACGAACCAGGGTTCGCATCGGAAACGTCACGAAAAGGCTTTAAAGATCAACGTCGCGTTGGTGCCGCCGAAGCCGAATGAGTTCGACATGGCCGCTCGGATCGGGCGTTCCTTCGCCTGATGCGGGACGAGATCAATGTCGCACCCTTCGGACGGATTATCGAGGTTAAGCGTCGGCGGCGCGACACCGTCCCGGATCGCAAGGACCGAGAAGACAGCCTCTACCGCGCCGGCAGCACCGAGCAGGTGACCGATCGCCGATTTGGTGGACGACATCGACAGCGAATAGGCGTGATCGCCGAAAATTTCCTTTACGGCGCGGAGTTCTATTTCATCGCCAAGCGGGGTTGAGGTGCCGTGGGCGTTGATATAGTCGATTCCGTCAGGCGCCATTTCCGCTCGTTTAAGGGCCATCGCCATCGCGCGCTTTGCGCCACCGCCGTCCGGCGCCGGCGCCGTAACGTGATGCGCATCGCCCGACAGACCGTATCCGCATACCTCCGCATAGATTTTCGCGCCGCGTGCCTTCGCGTGCTCGAGTTCTTCGAGAATCAGGACGCCGGCCCCCTCGCCCATGACAAACCCGTCCCGTTCTACATCCCAGGGCCGAGATGCCGCTTTCGGGTTGTCATTGAACTTGCCGGCCAGCGCCCGCGCCGCTGAAAAACCGGCGATACCGATTCTGCAGACCGCGGCTTCCGCGCCGCCCGCCACCATGACATCCACATCGTCCATCTGGATCATCCGGGCCGCATCGCCGATCGCATGCGCACCAGTGGCGCAAGCCGTCGCAACTGCGTGATTGGGTCCGGTGAGACCGAACCGTATCGACACCTGCCCGGTCACAAGATTGATAAGGGTCGAAGGGATAAAGAACGGAGACACACGACGCGGTCCGCGTTCGAGAAGCGTTACCGAGGCTTCGTAAATCCCCGGCAAGCCGCCGATCCCGGATCCGATCATGACGCCCGTGCGCGCACGATCCTCTTCGCTTTCAGGGGCCCATCCCGAATCTTCCATAGCCATCGACGCCGCGCCGACGCCATAGACGATGAAATCGTCGTTCTTCCGCTGTTCCTTGGGCTCCATCCAGGCATCGGCGTCGAACTCCCCGTCCTGGTCGCCGCGCGGCACCTGCGCGGCGATCTTTACCGGCAGGTCCGAAACGTCGAACGAGGAAACGACATCGATTGCGCAGGCACCGGCGAGCGCCCGGTCCCAGCTTGCCTGAACGCCGGACGCCAGGGGCGAAACCAGACCCATGCCGGTTACGACGACACGCCTCATGTCAATTCAACCCTGCAGACCGAAGCCGCCTGCCGCAAAGCGGCGACAGTGCAGCGCAGCCCGCAGTCAGCTATTCGCATCGATAAAGGAAATCGCATCCTGGACAGTAAGAATTTTTTCCGCCGCGTCATCGGGGATTTCGCAACCGAACTCTTCTTCGAACGCCATTACCAGCTCGACCGTATCGAGGCTGTCCGCGCCGAGATCGTCAATAAAGCTGGCGTTATCGGTAACCTTGGCTTCCTCGACACCGAGGTGTTCCACTACGATCTTCTTTACGCGTTCCGCTGTGTCACTCATCTAAACTTCCCCTTCACTGAAGACTTTTACTGTTAGTCACGTCGCAATTCGACGTTCGTCTAGCAAACTTTATGTCGAATCAGACCTGCAAAAACACCCCCGGAAACGAATCGGCAAGCGCCGCCCCTCCCCCGGAGCCGGCGCTCTATATCATGGCCATACCGCCGTTGACATGCAAAGTTTGGCCGGTCACGTACCCGGCCTCGTCACTGGCCAGAAACGCGACGCATCCAGCGACATCATCGGCGCTGCCAAACCGTCCAGCGGGTATTTTTTCCATCAGGGACTGCCTGAGATCGTCGCCGAGCGCATCCGTCATGGCGGTTTCGATAAAGCCCGGAGCGACGCAGTTTACGGTAATGCCGCGGGACGCGACCTCGGCGGCCAGCGCCTTTGTCATGCCCGCCAGCCCCGCCTTCGACGCGACATAGTTCGTCTGGCCCGGATTGCCGATATGCCCCACCACGGAGGTGATGCTGACGATCCTGCCGAAACGGGCACGCATCATACCGCGCAGCGCGGACCGGGCGAGACGGAATCCGGCGGTCAGGTTGACCGCAATTACCTCATCCCAGTCCTCGTCCTTCATCCGCATGGCCAGGGTATCGCGGGTCAGGCCCGCGTTGTTGACCAGTACGTCAACCGTCCCCATCGCCGATTCAGCCTCTTTCAGCAGCCCGTCTACAGCCGCGCTGTCGGAGAGGTCGGCGACAATGACGTGAGCGCGCTCACCCAGCGCATTCGCCAGCGACGACAGGGCATCTCCGTTGCGGCCAGTCAGGCAAACCGTCGCGCCCTGTTCATGCAAGGCGCTTGCGATCGCGCTCCCGATGCCGCCGCTTGCACCGGTTACCAGCACCGCGCGTTGGGATAAATCGAACATGCTTCCCCCGTTCAGATCGAATTCAAAAAGGCTTCTACGCTTTCGGCGTCGGAAACGGATACCGCCGAAAGATCCCGGTCGATCCGCCGCGTCAGGCCAGCCAGAACCTTGCCGGAACCGATTTCAACCAGTGTGTCGACACCGGTATCGCGCATGGCAAGGACGCATTCGCGCCAGCGCACGAGACCCGTCACCTGTTCGACGAGTTGACGAACGATGGCGCCGGGTTCTTCGGTCATGGCCGCGGTGACATTGGCGACCAGCGGCACCGCTGGCGGCGCGACATCGACCTTGCCGAGCGCCTTCTCCATCACATCGGCTGCAGGCGCCATCAGAGCACAATGAAATGGTGCGCTGACCTGTAGCGGCACAGCGCGGCGCGCGCCATGATCCGGCGCAATTTCAACTGCCCGGGCGATCGCGGCAGCCGTACCGGACAACACGACCTGATCCGGGCCGTTATCGTTGGCGGGCGAGCAAACATCTCCTTCAGAGGCGGCGTCGGCGATTTCCGTCGCCTTTTCCAGCCCGACGCCCAACAGCGCAGCCATGCCCCCCTCACCTAACGGAACAGCCTGCTGCATCGCCTGCCCGCGCGTTTTCAGAAGTCGGGCGACATCCGGAACGGTGAGGCTACGCGCGGCCGCCAGAGCGGAATATTCGCCCAGTGAGTGACCCGCAACGCAGGATGCTGCATCGGCGATATCCAGATTGCCTTCGCTCTGGAGCACGCGCACAACCGCCATGCTGACGGCCATCAGCGCAGGCTGGGCATTCTCAGTCAGCATCAGCTCGTCTTCCGGCCCCTCGACCATCAGACGGAACAGGTTCTGGCTCAGCGCGTCGTCGACTTCTTCGAACACTTCCCGCGCCGCGGGAAATGCTTCAGCAAGAGAGTGTCCCATCCCGACGGCCTGGGACCCCTGGCCCGGAAAGACAAAAGCTCGACTCATACGGCGTTCCTTTACTGGATTCGATGGGCCGACAGTGATACCGGGCGTCGCGAAACTGTCAAGCTGGCGCCGCTCTGTTCAGCATAATGACCATAGGCGGGACGACAGCTCTGTCGCCGATGAAAAAATTCGGCATTTCTATGGATTCAGGCGCTTGCACACACCGTTCAATCGTGTATATATGCGCGCCCTGTGGCATACCCGACACAGTTTTTCGGGACCGTGTCGCTTGGAAAATCACTGGAACGGTTGCTTTGCGGCGCACCCGCTTTTTCGGCGGCATACAGACTGCAATGTCCGTACCGGCGAGAAGGGCGAAATTCGAGGAGACCAGCACGTGCCCTATTATGAAAGCGTCTTTGTAGCGCGCCCGGATATTTCGGCAGCGCAGGTCGAGGCGCTCACGGAATCGATGAAGGAAGTCGTGGCCGGCAATGGCGGCTCGGTGACAAAGACCGAGTACTGGGGTCTCAAGACCCTGGCCTACCGGATCAAGAAAAGCCGGAAAGGCCACTATTCGCTGCTTAACCTCGATGCGCCGGCGGAAGCCGTTGCTGAAATGGAGCGGAATCTCCGCCTGAACGAAGACGTCATCCGCTACATGACCATTCGCGTCGAGGCGCCCGACGAAGAACCGTCCATCATGATGCGGAACAAGGGCAGTCGCGACGATCGTCCGAGACGCGAACATGGACGCGACGGGGGACGCGACGGAGGACGTGATGGCGGGCGCGACGGTGGAAACCGCGCCGATGCGCCGTCAGCCTCGGCCGACGATAGCAGCAACAGCACAGCTGAAGCCGACAAGGGAGATAACTGATGAGAGGCCGCCGTCCGTTTTTTCGCCGGCAGAAAAGCTGCCCTTTCTCGGCGCCGAACGCCCCCAAGATCGACTACAAGGACGTCAAGCTGCTGCAACGGTTCGTGTCGGAGCGTGGCAAGATTGTGCCTCGCAGGATTACGGCGGTTTCGTCCAAGAAACAGCGCGAGCTCGCACGCGCGATCAAGCGGGCGCGCAACCTCGCGCTGCTGCCGTTTGTCGTCGATTAAGGGGTTCGCTGCCCGTTTCTCCCCGCCCATTCTGGCGTTTTGCTGACCCCGATACGCCGATAACCCCGGTATGCCTATGACCAGGGTCCTTCTGATAGCGTTTGGCGCCGGGCTCACGAGTTCAGTTTTTTACCTGGCATTCCGGTGGGGAATTCCCAGCCTGCTTGCATTGACCTATCTCGCTCCAGTGCCGCTGGTGGCCGCAGGGCTCGGATGGGGATTCGCCGCAGCGCTTGTCGCCGCGACTGTTGCAGCATCTACCATTTTCATCGGGGTGGACGCGCGAATGGCCGCACTGTTTCTCGCCGTCTCAGCCGTTCCGGCGCTGGTTGTGTGCCGTTATGCGCTCCAGAGCAGGACAGACGAGTCAACAGGTACAGTCGAGTGGGCGTCTTCGGGTCGGACCCTGGGCGCGTTGACGGTATACGGTGTCATTCTGCTTGCCTTCGCAACCCTATACTACATGGGCGCCGCGGGCGGCCTCGAAAGCCAGATCCGCAGCGCGCTCCGAGCCTTTTTCGACTCCCTGCAGGCAGGCAATACGGCGAGAGTTGAGTTTCCGGTCGATCAGATCGCACGAATATTTGCCGGCGTGATGGCGGCTTTCTGGGTTTCGATTACCATGATCGACTCGATTCTGGCCCAGAGCCTCCTCGCGCGCGCCGGCCTGGCGCTGCGTCCAACACCGGCCTATAGCGCGCTTGTCCTGCCGCGCTGGATGGAGTTCGCCCTTCTGGTCGCGCTTATCGCCAGCTTCCTGCCGGGTACGTTGGGAATGTTTGGCAGAAACGCGGCAATTTTGCTCGCAACCCCCTTTCTTCTTTTGGGGCTAGCGGTTATACACACGCTTTCGCGGCGCATCGCGGCCAGGCTGGCTGCGCTCACCGCGTTTTATGTCTTAATGGTTCTGCTTGGCTGGTATCTCTGGGCGCTGGTCGTCCTGCTCGGTCTGGCAGAACAGTGGATGTCGTTGCGCGAGCGCTATGGCGCAGGCGGCGGTACACAGGAGAACGAATGATGGATGTGATCCTTTTGGAGCGGATCGAGAAACTTGGCCAGATGGGCGACGTCGTCAGCGTCCGACCGGGCTTTGCACGAAATTACCTGCTGCCGCAGAACAAGGCTCTGCGGGCAACCGAGCAGAACAAGCAATCCTTTGAAGGTCAGCGGGCGCAGCTCGAAGCCGAAAACCTTGAGAACAGGAAAGAGGCGGAGGGAATTGCCCAGCGGCTCGAAGGTCTGAAGGTCGTGATCGTCCGCCAGGCGAGCGACAATAACCAGCTTTACGGTTCGGTCACGGTCCGCAATATCGCGCAGGCGATCACGGACGCCGGCTTTACGGTCGACAGCAAGCAGGTCCAGATGGGCCGGCCGATCAAGACCATCGGCCTGTTCGACGTGACCATCCGGCTTCACCCCGAAGTTTCGACCACCATTTTCGCCAATGTGGCCCGCTCGGAAGAAGAAGCGGAAGCGCAGGCGGAAGGGCGTACACTTGATCCCAACGCCATGGAAGACGAGACGGCTGAACTTGACGTCGCCATGTTCGACGAGGGGGATGCCGGTGACGAAGAGGCGGCATCGGAAGACACCGCCCCCGAAACCAATAGCGTCGACGGCGATTCTCAGGAATCTGCCGAGAACAGGGACGCCTGACCGAGAAACCTCGTCCGGAAGGACGAGACACGCAGATTTGCCGGACGCCATCGCTTCGATTGGCGTCCGGTTGCGTTTTAGGGGTAGAGTTTCCTGGAAGCGCAAAGTCTGGAACAAACGGACAGTCTGCGGGATCGACCCATGCCCTTTGAGAAAATCGCCTTTATCAGCGCTGACACGGATCGGGCCGACGACGCCCATGAGCGCCTCGAAGCCCGTTATGGTCGGACCGCCCCTGGGGACGCCGACGTCATTGTCGTACTGGGCGGCGATGGAACCATGCTGGAATCCATGCACGGGTGGTTCGACAAGGGGGTGCCACTTTACGGGATGAACCGTGGAACCGTCGGCTTCCTGATGAACGAGTTTCAGGAAGGCGGACTGCTCGAACGGCTGGATACCGCGCACGAAGTCGTCCTCCATCCCCTGCGCATGGAGACGCAGTCAGTGTCGGGCGAGAACGATACCGCCTACTGCTTCAACGAGGTCGCCCTGCTGCGCGAAACCCGTCAGGCGGCGAAGCTGAAAATAGGAATCGACGGCAAGGTCCGTATGTCGGAGCTTGTTTGCGACGGGCTGGTTGTCGCTACGCCGGCGGGCAGCACCGCCTATAACCTGTCCGCCCATGGTCCGATCATTCCGATCGGCTCCGAACTGCTTGCGCTGACGCCGATCAGCGCCTTCCGGCCCAGACGCTGGCGCGGCGCCCTGCTTCCATCGATGTCGAATATCTCGATCGAGGTCCTCGACCCGAAGAAACGCCCGGTGAGCGCGGTCGCGGACTATACCGAAGTCCGTGACATCAGGACGGTCTCCATAGAACAGGCCAATGAAATCTCGCTGAGGATGCTGTTCGATCCGGACCACAACCTGGAAGAACGCATCCTCAACGAGCAATTCATTCCCTAGCCGTTACTGCGTAACAACGAGCCTGTAGTTGGGCGTCGGATTCAGCGGGCAGGAGTAAACATATTCGCCGGGCTTGAGTTCGACCTCATAGTCGCGGGTTTTTCCGGTCGTCAGACCGCCGCCGGATACGCTGACCTTGCTCAGCTTGTGGAGCGGGTTTTTCCAGTCATAGCCTTCGGAACGAATCCAGAAACCCAGACTGTAGGGCACGTTCTTGTTGGTGACGCGGAACCGGTATTTGCCGGCCTTGAGCGTTATGGGCTTGGCCTCGGCGAGGCGTTTGTCGCCGGACTTGCCGTTGATCGTCTTGCAATCGTCAGCCGTTTTCGGCGAATAGCCATGATCCTTGCCGTTCTCGGATTCGACGAACTGGCAACCCGTCTGGGTCAGCTTTATGACGGTCAGGTCGTTGGCCGCCGCGCGCGCCTCCGTAACGTAAAGATTGCCCAGTGCAAGTGCGCCAAGGCCGATTCCAGCCAGAGCCAGTGTCGCTGCTTTTGTCCGTGCCATTTCTTCCTCCTGATTTCGGGTCGTGTTGGAACCAGATGTGAGGGCGTTGAGACCGAACCTCAATTAACGCTTCTTCACATTCGCTTGAAGGAAACGAGAGATTTCAGGGGAGCTTTCTGGCGGACCCGATACAGTCAACGAGCAAGGCAGTCTGAGACTTGGGATTTTCTGCCCGCATGATACCGCCCATAACGGCGATCCCCGCCGCCCCCGCAGAAATGCAATCCGCCGCATTATCTGTGTCGATTCCGGCCAGCGCCAGCACCGGCAAATCGGCTTCTCCACACGCTTCACGCAGGCCCTCCAGGCCCAGCGCGGGTCCGTAGCCCGGCTTGCTTTCCGTCAGAAATACCGGGCTCATCGTCGCGTAGTCGGCGCCCGCCTCCCCGGCTTCCCGGAGATCCGCGGGTGAATGGCAGGAAACCCCGATAAGGGCGTCTTCGCCCAGCAACCCGCGCGCCGCAACGACAGCTTCTGCCCTCTGGAGATGCACGCCGCCCGCGCCGATCAGGGCCGCGCGCGCGGCGTCGCCGTTGACGATCAGGACTGCGCCCGCCGACCGACAAAGCTCCATGACAGCCGCCGCCTCTGCGTCCCGTTCCACGGGATCGACATCGTCCTTGTCGCGCAGCATCACCCAGCGACAGCCGCCCTCGAGGGCGGCGCGAACAATATCGGGCACTTTCCCGTTCGCGGTCGTGCGGTCGGTAATCAGGAGAAGCGGCGGCTCGGGCAACCGGCCGGTCACGGGGGTCAAAGCTCGATGGTGCCTTCGGTCGGCGTGGAGGCGGTGGCATAAAGCTTCCGGGGAATTCGCCCGGACTCGTAGGCGAGACGGCCCGCCTCGATGCCGAGCCGCATCGCCCGCGCCATCCCGACCGGATCGCGCGCGCCCGCGACCGCCGTGTTCATCAAGATGCCGTCCACGCCGAGCTCCATCGCCACGGCCGCATCCGAGGCGGTACCGACGCCGGCATCGACGATGATCGGCACCGAACATTGCTCAAGGATGATCCTCAGATTGTAGGGGTTGCGAATACCCATCCCGGACCCAATCGGAGCGCCCAGCGGCATGACGGCGGCGCAGCCGATATCTTCCAGCTTCTTGCAGGTAATGGGATCGTCATTGCAGTAGGGCAGAACGATGAAGCCCTTGCTTACAAGCTCGTCCGCACCGCGCAAAAGCTGTTCGACATCGGGAAACAGCGTTTCGTCATCGCCGATGATTTCGAGTTTGACCCAGTTCGTGCCGAGCGCCTCGCGGGCAAGTTCCGCCGTGAGGACAGCGTCCTTCGCCGTGTAACATCCGGCGGTATTGGGCAGCAGGTGGTAGCGGTCGCCGAGTACGTCATATAGCCCTTCGCCGCCCGCCTCCTGGCTGACGCGGCGCACCGCCACGGTGACGATCTCGGCGCCGCTGGCATCAATCGCGTCCAGCATGACCTGCTGGTTGGGATAGCGCGAGGTGCCAATCATCAGCCGGGAGCCAAACGTCTTCCCGGCGATGGTCATTCCCTTGCTTGAAACCTTCGCATCCATGTTCAATTCACCTTCAGCCGCCGCGGACAATATGCACGAGTTCGATCCGGTCATCCGCGTCTACCGGAGTTTGGGCCCATTCTCCACGTGGGACAACCTCTCCGTTGCGGGCCACGGCGATGCCTCCCTGGGCGGCATCGACTCCTTCCGCCGAAAGCAACGCACCGACCGTCTCAACCGTGCGGTCCCGTGCTTCGCCATTCAGATAGAATTTATCAGTCATCGTCTCTCTCAAAGCGCATCGGCGGCCACAGCCGCCCTTATGTTGCCGCCTGCGAACCGATCCAGCAGGAAAGGCTCCAGCAGGCTATCGAACGTCCCGTCGAGCAGGTAATCGGCGATCTTCACCGCCGTTACAGGCGCCAGCAGGATTCCATTGCGGTGATGACCGGTCGCCAGCACCAGCCCGTCGACCGCCGTCGGTCCCAGGATCGGCGCATCGTCCCGGCTGGCCGGGCGCAGGCCGGCCCAGCTCTCGATTACAGGCTGGTCGTATATCCCCGGCAACAGCTCCCAGGCAGCACGCAGCAATTCAAACAGGCCGCCCGCCGTCATTCCTGTATCGAACCCCATCTCTTCAACCGTTGCCCCGACGATCAGCCTCCCATCGCTCTTGGGCGCGAGATAGATGCCCGGAACGATCCCGTTTCCGGGCCCCCAAACGACATGGTCGAGCAGCGGCGCCCGCGGGTCCATCGCGATGGACAGCATCTGCCCCTTCAGGGGCCTGACAGGCGGGCGGGCGATATGGGGCAAGCCGTCGATATTGCGCGACCACGCCCCGGCAGCGAGAACAACGGCGGCGGCTTCTATCTCTTCCATGCCCGTCCGCACACCGGTAACCTGCCCGCCGACAACCAGAATCTCGTCGACTGCGCATTTTTCCCGAAGGACTCCACCCGCGGCAAGAAAGGCTGCGCGGAGCGCCAGCGCGACCTGCCTGTTATCGACCTGATGATCGTCCTTGCTGAGGATTGCGCCGGTCACGGCACGCGCGAGATGCGGCTCTCTCTGCCGAGCCGCGTATCCACTCAGCCATTCGACATCGAGCCCCAGCGTCTGAAAAAAGGCGAACCTGTCCTCGAGATACTCCAGATCGTCGCGGTCGAGCGCCGCGACAATCGTGCCTTCCGACCGGTAATCGAGACCTATGCCGCTTTCCGCTTCAAGGTCGCGCGCGAATCCTTCCCACATCGAGGCGCTTTCGACGGCCAGCGGCAGCAGCGCTTCTTCTCCGTGTTCGACCTCGGCGCGCGCGGCGATCATGCCGGCCGCCGCCCAGGTCGCCGCCCTGCCCGCCTTGTCGCGTTCCAGGACCGTAACGTCCGCCCCCCGCCGGGCAAGCTGCCAGCCGATGCCGAGACCGCAGATTCCGCCGCCTACGATGACGATCACGGCGCGAACCCGGTATCTGTGGACAGAACGATTGGCATTAGACGGCCTTCTTTGCTCCTGGAAGCCGCCGGAAGTCGCACTGAGAATTACGCGAGACCCTGCGTGACGGCTCCCTACGCTGGCATAAACCAGTTCAGGTTCTATGGGTGTGCTCTCAGCCCGGACGCGGACACCCCAGGTCACGGGGCAAGCCTGTTCCTGCCGGGACCTGCTGTCAAGGGCGCGTTTGAAATCAACGGGTTGACGCCGCGGCGCTGAGCGGGCGATATGCCCGCCGCAAACAAAATATTCTGCAAAGGACGGAAAGATGAGCAAGCAGGACCGTGTCCTGATCGCCGGCGCCGGGCCGGTGGGCATGATCGCCGGGTATTACCTGGCGAGCCACAACGTGCCGGTAACGGTGTTCGATGCGGCGCCTGTAACGCCGACCGACCACAGAGCCTCGACGGTACACCCTTCGACGCTCGACATGCTCAAACCGCTCGGCATGACCGAGGAACTGATCGCCAAGGGGCTGATTTCCCCGGTCTTCCAGTTTCGCGACCGCTATGACGACCGGGTCGTCGCCGAATTCGATTACGGGCTGATTGCGGATCATACCGAGCACCCGTTTGCGCTCCAGGTCGAACAGCACAAGGTTATCAACGTCGCCAATGCCCATGCGGACGGCCTCCCCGACTTCACCCTGCTCCGCCCCTACGAAGTGACCGGTGTCGAACAGGGTGCGGATAGCGTCACCCTGACCGTGAAGGCGCCCGATGGCAGTGTCGAAACGCATAGCGGCCGCTATCTTATCGGCGCCGACGGCGGTCGCAGCGTTATCCGCAAGGAACTTGGCATTGATTTCCCCGGCTTTACCTGGGGCGAACGCTTCATCATCGCGACCACCAAATTCGATTTCGGCCTGCCCGAGAACGGCGGTTTCTACTACCGCAACTATGTCGCCCACCCTGAGCAGTGGTGCGCCCTGATCAAGGTCGCCGGCGACGATATGAGCGGTCTCTGGCGGGTTCTGATCCCTGCGCAGGGCGACGAGCCTGACGACGTCGTCAGCGGCGAGGAATGGGTGCAGAATGTTTTACGCGACTGCCTGCCCTACGACCCGCCTTACGAGATCATTCACCGCAACCTCTACAACGTGCACCAGCGCGTGGCGGAAACCTTCGCAAAGGGGCGGGTCGCGCTCGCCGGCGATTCCGCGCATATCAACAACCCGCTCGGCGGGATGGGGATGAACGGCGGCATCCATGACGGGCTGAACCTCGCGGAAAAAATCCTCGGTCTGTGGCGCGGAGAAGAAAACGATCACGAGGCGCTGTTTCAGCGCTACGACCGACAGCGCCGCCTGACCGCCAAGAAGTACGTTCAGGCGCAGTCGATCGCCAACAAGGAGATGCTGCAGGAAAACGACATGACTGTTCGCCGACAGAGGCTGGACGGCCTGGCGGCTACAGCGGAAGACAAGGAAGCCTGCCGCGAATATCTGCTGAAATCGTCGCTGATCGCGATGGTCCGCGAGGCGGCGGAAATCGAATAATTTACTTTTTGGGCGGCTTGCGCAGGAAGCTGCGTTCCTCGGGCGGCGTATCATCGTCGTGCCGGCCGCGCGGCGCGGCTTTTTTACGATGCACCTTTCGGCGGCGGACGCGCGCCCCCCCCGTTTCGGACTGATCGGATGCGCGGGACGTCTCCTCGGCAGCCACTACTTCGGCCGGTTCGGGCTGCGATTCGGGCTGCGGTTCGGGCGCGGCTTCAAGTTCGGCCTCGGGCTGTTCCTCCCGGCGGCGCGCTTTCGGCGCTAGAGGTTCGGAAGCCGTCTTTGCGGCGGCAGGCGCGGACGCGCCAGCTTCCACTGTAGTGGGCAAAAGCGCCATCCAGGCAATGACATAGGTCAGCAGCCCGATTTTCGGATCATCGAAGATGGAATCGAACAGCCCGACGAAAACGACGCCCACACAGCAGGCGGCCAGGCTGACGGCAAAAATATCGCCCATTAGGATTCGCCGCAGCAGCTTTACCGCGATCAGACCGGACAGGCCGGCAAACAGCAGCAGCGCCAGATACCCGCCCTCGACATAGAGGTACACGAAAATATTCTTGATATGCCAGCGCAGATGGTTGCCATAGGACACGAACCAGTGGTCCATGCCCTGGCCGAAACCCGTGTTCTTCAGCATCTGCCGGCCGGTAGCCTTGTCGACCAGACCGATTTCGGTCATGTCGACACCCTTTTTTATGCCGCGATTGATGACCGAGATTTCGATAGGCACGCTGAACGGCCCGAACGACCGCGCGCCAAGCGAGTAGAGATCGAGATCCAGCGAGTAGGTCTTCCAGTCGTCGCCGGGGTCGAGATTGATACCGACCCAGCGGCATTCCTTGAGGAATTTCAGGATATGCCGCTCGCAGAACTCAACCAGCAAACGCTCGCGTTGCGTCGTTACCGGGCGCATCCGGATCGACAGAGTCACGATCTTTGCTGACTCCCGATCGAAACGCTGCCGCAGGAACAGCGCGCCGTTGGCGTCGCTGGTATTGAACCGGACGATGCCGTCGCCGTCCTTCTCCAGAAACTCCGCTGTCGTCAGGTGTTCACCGCGGGTCGGCGAATTCTCCAGATAGGCGCGCGGAAACAAGCCGCGCCCGATCCCGATCAGGTTGCCGCCGAGATTGTCGGGCACCAGAGCGGCGGAATCGCTCCAATGCGTGAAACGGATGCCGAAATCGCGCGACAGGGTTGAAAACCGGTCGACGATTGCGTCGCCGACGAGCCATTTGATGCCGCCGAGCATGACCACGAACCCCACGATCCCAATGATCGCAAGTTGCTTGATCGGCATGGTGCCGATAACCGGAATTTCCTGGAACCGTTCGACGCTGAGTTTCCCGGCGACCGTCAGCCCGAGAGCGAACACCGCCGCCATCCCCAGCACCGCCGGATAGTTGGCCCGGGAATAGGTGACGTAAAAGGCGTAGATGGCGAGCCCGGCCACCGCCAGCATGAACAGCCGGACGGCGATATTGCGCCACAGAAAAAAGGCGGCGACGACGAAAGGCGTCGCCAGCGCGAGAAAGGCATCCAGCGGCGCGCCGCCGACATGCATGGCGAAGAACCAGCCGGAGACGCGATACGGGTGATTGAAATCGAACACGCCGGTGAACAGACCGCGCTCCCAGACGATAGTGCCGCCGGCGAAGATCAAACCGGCCACCATGCCGGCGGTCAGGTATTTACGAATATCCGTGCCGCGCGAATTCTCCAGCGCCAGCACCGGCAGCAGGGCCAGCGCATAGATGAATCCCTTGGCCTCGCGCAGCGCGTTGGAGGAGGACAAGTAATCGATCCCGTGGCCCAGCCCGGCCTCGACGATGGGAAACGACCCGTTGATCGTGACGAACAGATTGTAGAACAGCAGCACGACCGTCGCGCCGGCCAGCGACAGACCCAGCCTGTCGACCCCCACCCCCTTGCGGAACAGGCAGCCGCCGACAGACACCAGCAGCAGCATGTCGAACTCGTTCCAGAAGACTCGTCCCGACCAGTAGGTCAGTTCCAGCACCGGCAGTGCCGCGGGCACGACGACCAGCCACAGAGACGGCCGCCAGATAAGGAGGGCGGCGTAGATCGCCAGCCCGATCATCAATTCGAACTTATAGACCGGAAACTGCCACGCCCAGGCCAGGGCCCAGGCGATCAGAAGCCCGCCGATCAGCGCCTTGACGACCCACCACGCCCAGCCGACCGCGCCGCTGACAGCAGCGGCCGCTTTCGACGGCGTTTCCGATGCGACGGTCGCGTTCACCCCGCGGGTCCTTCCTCATGCAGGCCAGATATCGCTCGACCCATAACAAAGCCCGACTTTAGATGGAACCTGTCACCGGTCAGGCTTCTCATCCGTCTTCTCCAGCGCCGCCGCCATGGCGTCGCGCCGCGGCAGGACCCAGAGCCACAGGCAGAAGCAGATCAGCGCGGCGCCGAAGATCGGCAGCGGCAGACCGAGATGATCCGACAGCCAGCCGATCAGCAACGCGCCAAGCGCCGGCCCGCCGCGGGAAATCATGCCGTAAAGGCTCATCACCCGGCCGCGCATCTCGCTGGCAAGCGTGTTCTGCAGCAACGTCTGCTCGCCGACCCCGACGCATAGCATGGAAAACCCCGCCAGCGTCACGCAGGCGAGGCCGACCCAGATGCTGCTGGTCGCAGCGAGCCCCGCCAGCGCGCAGCTGAGGAGCAGGATGTTCCACGACACGAACCGGGTCAGCCCCTCGACATGCCCTCGCGTCGCCAGAACGGCGCTGGCCAGAACGGAGCCCGCGCCAGCGGCCGATGTCAGCCAAGAAAAACCCTCGACCCCGTAGCCGAACACCGCATCGGCGAATTTCGGCAGCAATTCCGAGTAGGCGCGCCCGAACACGGCGTAGACGCCGAGCAGGATAAACATCGGCCCGACGCCCGGGCTGCGGATGCAGTAGCTAACGCCTTCCATGATTTCCCGCGGCACCTCGCTCAGGGGCCGCGCCGGACGCGGCGACGGCATATCGGGGTTAATCACGAACATGCTGGCGACGAAGATCAGATAGGAAACGGCATTGATCAGAAACGCTGCCGCCACCCCGCTTTCGGCGATGATCAGCCCGGCGATCGCCGGGCCGGCGACGCGCGAGAAATTGAAGGAAATCGAGTTGATGGCGATGGCCGATCCCAGGTCCTTCTGCGGCACCAGGCTGGGAACGACCGAGAAGCGCAACGGCTGGTTAAACGCCATGATAATGCCCTGCATCAGCACCAGCGCGAACAGCCACTCGATGGTCAGCGCATCCGCTGCCGCCATCCCCCATAAGGTGACGGCCTGAACCGAGGCCAGCGACTGGGTGACACGCGACCCGTTGAGCCGGTTGACCCGGTCCGCCACCACCCCGCAGAACGGCGCCAGAATCACGGTCGGCGCCAGCTCCGCCACGGCGATCAACCCAAGCCACGCTCCGGATTCCGTCAGTTTCCAGGCCAGCCAGCCGACTGCGACGCGCTGGATCCAGGTGCCGAGATGCGAACAGAACGATCCCGCCGCATAACGGCGGTAATTGGTGTTCGACAGAGCGCTTTTGACGGCCTCGACACCGGCCATATCCGAATTCCTTACGGCACAGGCGGCCCGCGGTCAGGGGCGGCTGAAGAAAACCCGGATTAGAACTGCTCGACGCAATGTCGGAACCTGCATCCGGTACGCCATCATACCGTCGGCGCCGGCATCCCCCAACAGTGTCAGGAGTCAGGCGGGAATCGCCGCAGCACCCCGGTCCCGACGCATCGGCGCGAACCCATAGCGTTCGCTGGCGACAATGAGAATGCGTTCGAGAAGCTCATCGTATCGCTGTCCTCCAAACGCCGCCATCAGGTTCATTTTGCCGTCCCAGCACCAGCCGGGATTCGGGTTGACTTCCAACAGGCGGAGTACGCCGTCCGCGCCTCTGCGGAAATCGAAACGCGCGTAATCCCGGCAACTCAGACGTTCGAACAGACGGATCGCACCATCGACCAGCATGGCCTGTTCATGATCGGGCAGGGATGCCTCGCGATACGAAATCTCGCTCCAGTAGGGACTGTCAGGCTCCCATTTGGATTCATAACCGAGAATTCTCGGCAATTCCGGATCGAGCCGTGAAAAATCGACTTCGAGGAGCGGCAGGGCCTGAATGTTTCGCCCCGGATTGCCGATCAGACAGACGCTGTACTCAGCACCCGTGAGGTATTCCTGTACGAGGATTGGCCGGTCCGTAAACTGCATCTGCAGGCTTTCGAGTGCCTCCATCAACTCCCGTTCGTTTTCGACCACCGAAGATGCCGTGATACCGATCGAGCTGTCGCCAAAATTGGGTTTGAGAATTGCCGCAAATACCGAGGGAAGCGTCGCGCTATGATCCCCTGAACGGATGTAGGTTTCGGCCGGCACGGGTATGCCGAGCGAATCGGCGACAGTGCGCACGAGGGCCTTGTCGTAACAAGCGGCGAGGCAGGACGGCCCGGCGCCTGTATAGGGGATGCTCTGCATCTCCAGCATGGCCGGTACATGCAGTTCCATGAAGGCGTCGTTGTTGAAACCTTCGTCGCAAAGATTGAACACGAGATCCGTTCGCTCCTCGCCGAGGTCGCGCTGCATCGTGGCGTGGTTATCGAGATACCGGAAACAGAAGCCAGGCAGACCGGCGAGCGCATCCTTGAGCTTATCGATCGTAGCGAAGTCCTCGTCGTTGAACTGACCGTTCAGCTTGACCGTATCGGGCAGGCTGGGGTCTCCGAGCAGAACCGCCACGGAGAGCGGAGCAGCGCGTTTTGCCGTCGCAGTCCAGACCTTGCGCGGAGCGGCGGCGGTCAGGAGCATCCGTCGGGCCATCATGCCGAGATCCTGTCCGCGGTCGGACAAGGATTCCACGGAGCCGTGGAACCGGATGTGGCGGTAGCCGGCATCCGTCAGAATCCGTTTGATCCCGTCGAGAGAGTAAAGCCGTTCCGCATAGAGCTGATCCGCCAGAACGCCCTTTTCGTCGTTTACGATCACTTCGCGCGAAATGAGCCGCTGTCCATCGGTCAACAGCGATCGCTCGCGACAGACAAACTGATTGTCGTCGATCCATTCCCATGATCGAGCGTCGAAATGCTCCCGGACCCAGTCGCCGTCGGTAATATCGAGCAACAGCGTCCCGGAACTGCGCAGACAGCGGGCAATCGCCTCAAGAACCTTCAGGTCGTCGGCTTCGTTGGCGAAATATCCGAACGAATTGCCCATGATCATGGCGCAATCGATACTATCGTCGGGTATGCGCAGGTTTCTGGCATCGCCTTCGCGAAACTGAACGTCGAGCCCTTCGTTCTCGGCTCTCTTACGCGCCAGCCTGACGAGGTATCGCGAACGATCGATCCCTCTCACCTTGGAGAACCCGCGGCGCGCCAGCTCCAGGCTATGCCGCCCCTGTCCGCAACAAAGATCGAGGATGTCGGCGTCCGTTCGCATCCCGGTTAGTCGGATTACGGCGTCAATCTCGCGAGCGGTGTTTTCCGCGTTTTCAACGACATCGCCGTCGGTCTTGATATAAAGAGCGTTGAAAAGCTTCGCCCACCAGTCTTCAGGAAGATGCGCTTCCAGGTCGGCTATCGGGCCAAGACTGACTCTTGGCGTCGTTTTTTGAGGAGACTGGGAAGAGTTCCGGGATTTCATGTAGTTAACGGTTTCCCTTTTCAACGCCAAGGCGCCGAAAAACAGGTTGCACAGGACCGCCACCGAAGGGTTCCCGAGGGCAAATCACGCCGCAAATTGGAGTTTCGCGGTCCGGCGTCAAGAGGTTCCTCTGCCACCAACGTATTTTTTTCGGTCCGAGACCGAAATGCGGAAACGGCGCGTCGCGCAAAGTGGTGAAAATCCTTGACGGATTGGGGTCTTCTCGCCCTAATGCAGCGCATCGAAACCGCGACTGAAGGTATTTATGGCTAAGGAAGAACTCCTCGAGTTTCCAGGCGTCGTCACTGAACGGCTGCCCAACGCAATGTTTAAGGTTAAGCTTGATAACGGCCACGAGGTGCTGGCCCACACCGCCGGCAAGATGCGCAAGTTCCGCATCCGCGTGCTGGAGGGCGACAAGGTCGATGTCGAAATGACGCCCTACGACCTGACCAAGGCGCGCATCGTTTTCCGCCACAAGTAATCTCTGGCAGCGGGCTCTTTCCCCCCTTCTCCACAATTCGAATGGGAGCGGTACAAGCCGTTCCTGACCGCAGAATTTGCGTGTATGGGTAGGCTGTGCTTCCTGCACGCGCTGTTGCTATCCAACACGAGCTGAACTTCGGGACCGGAAGACATGACGCAAACTCGTACATGGCGAACGCCGATCGTTATTCTGGTCTGCGCAACGCTGATCCTGCTGCTGTCGTTCGGATCGCGGCAGAGCTACGGGCTGTTCCTTGCCCCGATCTCCGAAAAGTTCGGCTGGGAAGTCGGTATATTTTCTTTCGCCATGGCGCTCCAGACGCTGATATGGGGGCTCTCGCAACCCTTCTGGGGCAATATCGCCGACCGGTACGGCGCGGGACGCGTCGTCAGCGCCGGGCTGCTGCTCTATGGCGGCGGGCTCTACTGCATGGCGATCTCTACGACACCGGAAGAAATGATCCTGTCGACCGGCCTGCTCACCGGGTTCGGGATGAGCGCGACCAGCCTGCCGATCCTGCTGGCCGTCGTCGGACGCGCGGTGGGGCCGGAGAAACGTAGCCTGTGGCTCGGCATCGCCAGCGCCGGAGGATCGTCAGGCCAGTTCCTCGTGGTTCCGTTTTCGCAGTACTTCATCTCCAACTGGGATTACGCGGCGGCCCTGATCGCCATGGCGATTCTGATGGCCTTCATCGTCCCGTTGACGGCTGCAGTCGCAGGCAGACCGCAGCGCCCGTCGGACGCAATGGGCCCCGACCAGAGCACGCGCGAAGCCATTGTTGAGGCGATGCGCCATCGCGGGTACGTCCTGCTGGTGACCGGATTCTTCGTTTGCGGCTTTCAGACGATGTTTATCGGCGCCCATCTGCCGAATTACCTCAAAGGCGTCGGGCTCGGCGGCGACGTCGCCGCCTGGTCGCTCTCGCTCATCGGGTTCTTCAACGTCATCGGCTGTTTCATTTGGGGCGGTGTCGGCGGGCGGTACAGCAAGAAATACTCGCTCGCGATGCTCTACATGGCGCGTTCAGCGGGCATCGCGCTGTTCGTTCTACTCCCTGTAACCGATATCAGCGCGATGGTCTTCGCCAGCTTCATGGGGCTGCTGTGGCTTGGAACCGTACCTCTGACCAGCGGCCTCGTGGCCCAGATATTCGGTACGCAGTACATGGCGATGCTTTACGGGATCGCCTTTCTGAGCCACCAGGTGGGCAGTTTCCTCGGCATCTGGCTGGGCGGCGAAATTTACGACGTCACCGGCGGGTACGACGCCATCTGGTGGGGCGCGATCGTTCTCGGCTTCGTGGCCGCTATCCTGCACTGGCCCATCGACGAACGGCCTGTAGCACGTATGTCGCACCAGTCCGCAAGCTAACCCATCCCAGCCGAACCAGATCAGCCTATGCCGGAGAAACTGCCGTTCTGGAAAAATCCGTACATCGTCCTCGTCCTGTGTACGTTGATGATCCTGATTTCGTACGGCACCCGTCAGAGTTTCGGGCTTTTCCTGATCCCGATCAGCGACGCGCTCAGTAACGGCAAGGTCGAGCCGTTTTCCTTCGCCGTCAGCCTGCAGACACTGGTCATAGGGCTGAGCGTGCCGTTCGTTTCCATGATCGCGGACAAATGGCTCGGCCCGGTAAAGATGCTGGTGATCGGGGGAACGCTTTACGCACTGGGCATGTTCCTGCTGAGCAATGCCTCGTCCGAGCTTCATTTGACACTGAGTGTCGGCGTCCTGAGCGGCCTCGCTGCGGCAGGCTGCGGCCTGCCGATGCTGCTGTCGGTCATCGGCCGCGTCGCACCGGAAAAACAGCGCAGCCTGTGGCTGGGAATCGTATCCGCAGGCGGGACTGGCGGTCAGATGTTCCTGGTGCCGCTCAACGGTTTCCTGCTGGAACGCATGGACTGGACGGATGCCATGGTTATCCTGGCAGCCTTCATCTTCGCCATTGTTCCGATGGCGTTGATCGCGGGCAACGCCAGCGGATCGGCGCTCGACCAGAAAAAAGACACGCAGACGCTGGGCCAGGCGCTCGCCGAAGCGAGGCAAATCCGGAGTTACTGGTATCTGTGTCTCGGATTTTTCACCTGCGGCTTTCAGGTCCAGTTCGTCGTTACCCACCTGCCGAAATATCTTGAAATCAGCGGCACCGGGGCGACCATCGGCGCGCACGCCATCGCGCTGATTGGTCTCAGCAACGTGATCGGCACCGCGGTCGCCGGAAAGCTCGGCGGGCATTTCCAGAAAAAGAACCTGCTGGTCTTCCTGTATGTCGGGCGATCGCTGGTCATGCTTGCCTTCTTCCTGGCGCCGCTCAGCCAGATGTCGGTCTATATCTTCGCGTTCTGTATCGGGTTGCTGTGGCTCGCGACCGTACCTTTGACCGCGGGCATTATTTCGACCGTGTTCGGCCCTCGATACATGGCGACGCTATACGCCATCGCCTTCCTTAGCCATCAGGTCGGAGGTTCCCTGAGCACCTGGATGGGCGGCGTCGTGTTCGACGCGACGGGATCCTACGACAGCTGGTGGTGGGTGATTATTCTCGGCGGCGCGCTTGCAGCGCTTTTCCATCTGCCGATCAAGGAACAGCCGGTCGCACGGCTGGCGCAACCGGCCTGAAGAAGGCAGCGGATCCGGTATACTAGCCCGGTTCGTCACGGACGGCTCAGGCAGCTGAAACCATACGCCCCGTAGCGCGACTCGCCGGTCAGGAGTAAAAAAGAACGTCAAACCCCTGCGGGCTCGCCCGCTCCTGTTTCGGGACCCTGATCCATGACCAAGACAGAGACCAGATCGTTCTGGCAGAACCCGTATTTCGTACTGTTCTGCTGCGTCGGCATTGTCTTCATGTCCTACGGCAGCCGGCAGAGCTTCGGCATCTATCTGCGCCCGATTACGGCGGAGTACGGCTGGCAGGTGCAGAGCATGTCGCTGGCGCTCGGCATGCAGGCACTGATTTACGGGCTGTCCGCCCCGTTCGTGGGCGCCTTCGCAGACCGGTACGGCTCGATCAAGGTGCTGGTCAGCGCCGGGATGCTCTATTCATTCGGCGTGTTCATGATGGCGCATTCGACGACGCCGACGGCGATGATCATGAGCGCTGGATTTCTCGGCGGGGTCGGGTCGGCGGGCTGCGCCCTGTCTCTTGTCCTGTCCATCGCCAGCCGCGTCGCACCGGAAGAGAAGCGCAGCCTGTGGCTCGGCATCATCACCTCCGGCGGCACGGGCGGACAGCTTGTCCTGGTGCCTGCGGGCGCCCTGGTGATGGAGCAAAGCGGCTGGTATATCGCGCTGCTGATACTGGGCTCATTTGTCCTGCTCGTGGTGCCGCTGGCGTTGATGATCAGGAAGGCGGCCGCGGGCGCACTGGATGCCAAAAAGGGCGAGCAGAGCCTGAAAGAGGCGCTGTCCGATGCGCGCGCGCATAAAGGCTTCTGGCTGCTGGCAGTCGGCTTCTTTACCTGCGGCTTTCAGGTCCAGTTCATCAACGCGCACCTGCCGGGCTATCTGCAGGACCAGGGAATGGCGCCGATCATCGCGGCGACCGCGATATCCGTGATCGGCGTCTTCAACATGATCGGCACCTGGGTGTCGGGCTGGCTGGGCGGCAAGTACCGCAAGAAATACCTGCTGGCGATGCTCTATTTCAGCCGGTCGGCGATATTCGCGATCTTCCTGGTTGCGCCTCTGTCGGAGTGGTCTGTCTATATCTTCGCCGCCGCCATCGGCATGCTATGGCTCGCAACCGTACCGCTGACATCCGGCATCGTGCTCGGCATGTTCGGCACGCGCTATATGGCGACGCTGTACGGCATCGTGTTCTTCTTTCACCAGGTCGGCAGTTTCACCAGCGTCTGGATCGGCGGGATCGTCAAGGACATGACCAACGCTTACGATATCGCGTGGTGGATCGTGATTATCGGCGGCGCGCTTGCGTCCCTACTGCACTGGCCAATCGACGACCGGCCGGTCTCGGAGGTCCTCGCCGACAAGCGGGCCGCCGGGGCCTGATATCGGAGCGCGGAACGACATGCAGAAAGCGTTCTGGCGGAGTCCCTATTTCGTACTGACCTGCGCGGTCGGGATCATCCTGTTCGCCTATGGCGGGCGGCAGAGCCTCGGCATGTTCCTGCGCCCGGTCACCGAATCGCTCGGCTTCATGACGACGGACGCCCAAGGCCAGCTCGTCCGGGACTTTGAGCCCATGTCCTTTGCGACCGCGATCCAGCTGTTCATCTATGGCTGCGCGGCGCCCTTCGTCGGGGCCATCGCCGACCGGTGGGGACCCATCAAGGTCCTGATTATTGCCGGGCTGGTGTACGCGTCAGGCCTGTTCATGATGTCGCAGGCGACGACGGAATCCGACCTCGTGATCAGCATTGGCTTCCTGATGGGGCTGGGATCCAGCGGGATCGCGCTTCCGATGCTGCTTTCCATCGTCGGTCGGGTCGCGCCGGAAGAAAAACGCACCTTCTGGCTCGCCATCGTCGTGTCGGGCGGCACGGCCGGACAGATGCTGATCGTCCCGCTGAGCCGTTACATGATTGAAGCCCAGGGGTGGGTATTCGCCACCATCGTCCTCGCCACCATGGCGCTGATGGTTGCCCCGCTTAGCCTGTGCATCTCTCACGGCGCCTGTGACACGCTCAACAAGAAGGACACGCAGAGTCTCGGAGATGCGGTCCGCGAAGCCGGCGGCCATCGGGGTTTCTGGCTTCTACTGATGGGGTTCTTTGTATGCGGCTTTCAGGTGCAGTTTATTAACAACCATCTGGAGAACTATCTCGACAGCACCGTTGTCGGCGGCGCCATGGCTGCGACCGCCATCGCCCTGATCGGCCTGTTCAACATGCTGGGCACCCAGACCGCCGGCGCCATCGGCGACAAATTCCGGAAGAAGTACCTGCTCGCGAACCTCTACATGGCGCGATCGGTGATCTTTCTGATCTTTTTCATCGTCCCGGTCAGCGAAGTCTCAGTCATCGTCTTTGCCTGTTCGGTCGGGTTCCTGTGGCTCGCGACCGTGCCGCTGACCTCCGGCATCGTCGCGCAGGTATTCGGGCCGCGCTACCTGGCGACGCTCTACGGCGCAGTGTTCCTGAGCCACCAGCTCGGCAGTTTCACCAGCGTCTGGCTCGGCGGCATCATTCGCACCCAGACGGGAAGCTACGACTACGCCTGGTACATGATTATCGCCGCCGGGTTCGTCGCCGCCCTGCTACACTGGCCGATCGACGACAAGCCGGTCGCGCGCCTCGCTGCGGAGAAAAAATCCGCGGCTTAAACGAGGCTCTCGTATGTGAGCCTCAACCCGTCTTCAATCGAGGTATCTGCCGTCACGCCAAGCCTGTCTCTTGCGAGCGACGGCTCGCCAGCGGAATAGCGGATATCGCCGGGACGGGCGGCCTCGTACACAGTTTGCGGTTCCCTGCCCGCGATTTTCCCGATAAGGGCGGCCAGCCGGTTGATAGTGGTCTGTTTGCCGCTGCAGGCGTTATAGACCATGGGTTCCGGCTTGGGAGTATCCATGGCGGCGCGCAGATAGCGTACGGCGTCCGCGACATAGACGAAATCGCGAGTCTGCCCGCCGTCACCGAATATGGTGATCCCCTGCCCCCTGGAAATCCGGTCGGCGAATATCGAGATCACGCCGCTATAGGGCGACGCAGGATCCTGCCGCGGACCGTAGATGTTGAAGAACCGCAGCCCGGCGACCGGTACGCCGTGCGCGCGCGCCGCCACGGCAGCATGCAGTTCGCATCCGGACTTGTCCGCACCGTATGCCGTCAGCGGACGGCAGCCGGCGTCCTCCTGCAGGGGTATGTCGGGATTGTCGCCATAGACGGCGGCCGAGGAAACGTACACGACGGGCACGGTTCCGGAACGAGCCGCATCGAAAACATTGATCGCGCCGGTCTGATTGACGCGATGGGTTCCTATCCAGTCCTCATTCGATTTCTGGACCGAAGCTACGGCGGCGAGATGAAAGATACCGTCGACGCCTTCTACCGCTTTTCCCACAGTCGCACGGTCGCCGACATCGCCGACGATAAGGTCCGCGTCTCCGGGTATGTTTTCCCGCTTACCTGTCGAGAGATCGTCCAGAACGCGTACGTCGGCACCATCGTCGACGAGAGCATCGACGAGGTGCGACCCGATAAACCCGCAGCCGCCGGTTACCAGATAACGCGCCACGACTGACCTCGACCCCGCTTTGCGTCAGCCCTGGTAGTAGGGGTTGGTGCCGCCTGCATGATCGGTCACGTCGAGCACTTCGCGGATCGTCGGTACGACCTTCTGGATTTCCCCTTCAATGCCTTCCTTGAGCGTCACATTGGCCATCCCGCACCCCTGACAGCCGCCTTCCATGCGGATATAGGCGCGGGCGCCTTCGATATCGATCAGCGAAATATGGCCGCCATGGCCGGCAACAGAGGGGTTAATCCTTTGATCCAGCAGATCCTGGATGGCTTTTCCTTCCGGCGTGTCGAGGCCGGGCTTCGGAATCGCATCGCGCCAGTCGGCAACGCCTTCGACCTCCGGCACGTAATGGCGGAGCATGTTCTCGACCCCGCCCATCAGCTTGAAAGCCGACCCGGTGAATTCAAGATAGACGATCCCGTCGCGAAAGCCCTTGAGCGCAAGATCGCCGCCGCCCTGGACCGCAGCGGGCTTGATCCGCGTTTCGATCAGTTCCCTCAGTTCGCCGACAATGGGATCCGATTCGTCCAGCGTGAGAAACTCGGCGATTTGCGCCTCTGAAGTCGATCCGGCAGACTCGGAGGGCGCGCTCACGACCGGGAGACCGGCAACGAAATGATCCATGATCGCGCCCAGTACTGCCGGCTTCATATGCAGCCATTCTGCCGAGGAGGATTTCGTGACAGCGATATAGTCGGCGCCGAGCTCGACGCCCTCGACATCGCTAAGTCCGAAAATCCGGGCGGCGAGCGGCGACACTTTTGCGCTCGCCTCATCTGCAAAGGACAGCGGCCCGGCCGGATATACATCCCGCCCGGGAAGAAATTTTATCCTGTTCGGATCTGAACACGCTTCAGTCTGTATGAACATGGTTCCTGATCGGCAGTGGTTTACGGTTAAGGACTCAATGTCGGACACAATTCGGGAAAGTCAAATAAAAGCCGCGCCCGGATAATCCGGGCGCGGCCTGAATGAACGGCGTCACATCGCCGGCATATTCCCTTACTGGGCTGTGAATTCCGCGTTGAAGTCGTATTTCAGATCCGGGACCGGCGCGCCTTCTTTCGGCGTTCCGTTGCGGATATCGGCTTCACGCTTCTGCCGCGCGACACTGCGAAGCGCCGCATAGTAGTCGACAGAGGTTTCCTTGAGCTTCTGCAGGTCGTTCATGACCCGGGAAAACTCATCCACTCCGCCCAGCAATGTCCGTGTGTAGCTGATTTCCTCACGGTCCGTGTTATCGGCGTAATGGCTCAGCGGATCGAGATAGCTGTCCAGGAACTTGCCGATCGCATCGCGTGGGTTGGAAGGCCCGAACAGCGGCAGAACCAGATAGAATCCTTCCGGAACGCCCCAAACCGCAAAGGTCTGGCCCAGATCTTCGCTATGTCCCTTGATGCCCCATTTTTCTGCGACATCAATCAACCCTCCGACACCAGCGGTCGAATTGATCAGCATCCGTTGCGTGGTTTCCCAGGCCCGTTCGCCCTCACCCTGGAGCAGGTCATTGGCGAGCACCACTGGAGACCTCAGGTTATCCAGCGCATTGTGGATAGCGTCACGCGCCTCGTCAGGCAGCATCAGGATGTAGAATTCCGCCATCGGACGAAGGATAAGCGCCTGGAGGAATTCGTTGAAATCGAGCATGACCCGGTTGAAGCTTTCGAGCGGGTCATTGATGTCATTCCCACCGGACTGCGCAACCTGCAGCGGCGCATCGTCCTTTGTGTCGGCGGTCCATGCCTGCGCAAACTGCGGAAGGTCCCGGGTGTCCGAACCGGTCGTGGAAACCGCTCGCTCAGCGGCAGGAAAAGAGTTTTCAGCGGAAGTCGCGGCTGCGGGCGCATCGATACCGATTTCATCCACGTCGCCGTAGGTCGCCTGCATGACGTCCTTGATGTCGGCTGCCGCCACCTGTTCGTAGGCGAACTGATCGGCCGCACGCGAAGCGCCTGCAGGCAGAAGCACCGCAATGGCGCCCACCGCCAAAGCCAAACGGAGGCTGCCTGACCGTCTCATCGATTTCACCATCAGTATCACTCCCACGCCGCACCCGACCAGGATGCTCCGACTTAAGTTCTATCAGTGGCCGCAACCGACCGGTATCTTATGGATCGTATCATACCGGTGCAATAGATTCGGTTAAGATCGGCCCCATGGAATTGTAATCAGCATCACAAATCCTGTCATAATCGCATTTGAGCCGTATTGGTGCCGTATTTGACGCTCTTTATGCCCGAAATGTCTGATTTGGCAAGGTTTTTTAACCGGCTGACCGCACAGGTCTGGCAATT
>Ga0181593_10000084_pt1 | contig 67834 bp, 56 predicted proteins | sample 071ome_19_FD_133756 | JGI IMG/M metagenome (GOLD analysis project Ga0181593, IMG submission 133756) | Coastal salt marsh microbial communities from the Groves Creek Marsh, Skidaway Island, Georgia - 071413AT metaG (megahit assembly) | ecosystem: Environmental > Aquatic > Marine > Intertidal... | reverse complement strand
TAATTGCGCCTGTTCTCTAATAATGGTATTGGAAATCGTACTCCCTTTAATCTGCGCACCCGCTTCTATACTCACATGAGGCCCTACAGTAGACCCCTCAATTACAACGCCTTCGGCTATGTATACGGGTGGTACGATGGTCGATCCCTCATAGGTGGGAAGAGTTTTTGCGGCCTCTTTTTCAACAATGATACCTGTGGTTTCTAGCCATGCCGGTAAGGTGCCACAATCCAGCCACTCATCAACCGTTGCCGTCTTAAAGACCTTACCCTGTTGTATGATACGATCTAGGGCTTCCGTTAAAAAATATTCGCCACCCGGCCCTTTAATATCATTATCGATTACGTAAGCGAGTTCTTCTTTTAGCTTTTCGCCATCCTTGAAATAATACACCCCAATAATTGCTAAATCAGAAATAAACTCCTGTGGTTTTTCTACAAATCCGGTTATCTGATCTCCTTCATACACCGCAACTCCAAATCGAGAGGGGTCGTCCACTTTTTTCAGCCAAATTACGCTATCGGCTCCTTCAACCCGAAAAACTTCTTTGCTATCGAATAAGGTGTCTGCGAAGGCTATAATCACTTCACCCTCTAGATCCTCTTCGGCACAATAAACCGCATGCGCCGTTCCTAATGCCAACTCCTGAACCCTAAAGGTACATGCCGCACCATGCCGTTGGCTCATCTGCTCGAGGGGTCCTTTTATGTCCGCCCCAAAATCTGGACCTAAAATGTATACGATTTCATCAATATTTCGATCCATCGTGCGAATAAAGGTTTCCACTAATCGCTCGACAATCATGGTTCCTGCCACAGGAAGTAATGGTTTTGGAACGGTGTTAGAATGAGGGCGCACCCGCGTTCCCCTGCCTGCCATAGGAATAATTAATTTCATAATACCCGTTTATTTACGTCTTATTGATGTTTGTTATTTAATGCTTCGAAATATACGTCCCTTTTTTTAAGAATGCCCAAGTTATGTATGCTATAGGAATCGGGTATTTGAGTCTAATTTTTCGCAATATCTTAAGTATCTTAAGAGGTATCGCATAGGAGAGGGTCTTCTCGGAAAGCACCCCCATAATCCTATGGATATTCTACCGATATCGTAGTTGGTTTACCTATCATCTTGAACCTATCATGATTACCCCTTATTACTTATTTGCACTCAATCTACTAGCTGTGATTTTTGCCCTGGTCATGATGCGCGTATTGTTTTATCGGTCGGTGTTTTTCTTACAGGTATTTCAACAAGTAGGGTATAAAACCAATGAGTTCCGCGGATGGATTAAGGAGCATTGGGATGAAAAAGTAATGCCCAGAGGCGTGCTCTATTTCTTAAGCTTCAGTATGCTTTTGATTTTTGTTACCGACTATATGAACTGGAAATTAAGTCTCTCCGCTGAAGCTATTATCTTGCTGGCTTGGGGATTTTGGTTTTTAGGTTCCACTAAGATTTATCGGCCCAAAAAGGTGAAGAAACCTTTGGTCTGGACAGCTCGCGTGAAACGGCTAAGCATCCCTTTTGGGCTTATGAATCTTCTGTTTCCTCTTTTCAGTTTATTTCTAACTTTTGGACCTTGGATATATAGCGGGATTGGTCATCCACGACTTCAGGCCTCCCGTTCAATTCATTATGACGCACCGAGTCTCGCCCTGGGTATGGCATTGGCCTATTTGTTCATCCCTTTATTTCTGTTGGTTGCTGGGTACCTAATGAAACCGGTTGAAACCAGCATTCAGAACGGATACAAACGACAAGCTCGAAAAAAGCTTGCCTCATTGCCTCACCTTAAGATTATTGCTATTACCGGAAGCTATGGGAAAACGAGCATCAAGTTTATGGTCCGGGATATACTCAAAGAACGCTTCAGTGTTTGTGTAACTCCGGGTAGCTTCAACACGCCGATGGGTATTTGTAAAGTGATCAATAACGATTTACAGGCGCATCATCAAATTTTGGTGCTAGAAATGGGTGCAAGATATGCGGGGAACATCGCGGAATTATGCGATATTGCAGAACCAGATATTTCAATTGTATCAAACGTTGGTGTGGCCCATCTAGAGACCTTTGGTACTCAAGATGTCATTGCTAAAGAAAAAGGAACCATTGTAGACCGGCTTAAAAAAGGAGGGCTTGCGGTTCTGAATGGCAATGATGAAAAGGTCCGTATCATGGGAGAAAGTCGGCAGGATATACAGCGAATACTGGTTGGGACTAAAAGTGAGCAAACATCCGATGATACCACTCTATCGATGATGGCATCTGATATATCCTACAGCACGAGCGGCACTTCATTTACCCTGCACAAAGGGGAGGATTCTTGGCCCATTACCTGCCCTTTGTTGGGGGTTCATAATGTACAAAATCTACTCCTTGCTTTAGCGGTTGGAGACTTTTTTGGCTTACGCATGAATACCCTGAGCTTAGCCGCCTCTGACATAGCGCCTATTGAGCATCGACTCGAACTCAAAGCTATAGGAGGTTACTTTGTGATTGACGATGCTTTTAATTCGAATCCGGTAGGGGCACAAAACGCGGTCGAAATTTTGGGCTCCTTTCAAACAGGTAAACGATACATCATTACCCCGGGCATGATTGAATTGGGGGAAAAAGAGGAGGATGAAAACAGTGCTTTTGGGGGTCATATTGCCAAGGCAAATCTTGACTTTGCATTTATAGTCGGCCTTGAAAGGGGTAAAATTATCGAGCAAGGCTATCTAGAAGCAGGAGGAGATCCGAATAAAATTGCTAGGGTAGAAAGTTTATTTGAAGCTAATGAACGAGTGCAAAAGCTTCTAAGCCCAGGAGACGTGCTCCTTTATGAAAATGATTTGCCCGATATCTACTCGTAACGAATCACTCGAGCGGGCTCCAATTCAGATGCTCGCTTAGCAGGCAACCAACTTGCCAATAAACTTAAGGCCAGGGTGCCCAACATAATGAGCACCACATCTAAGGCCTGAATGTCTACGGGATAAGCGTCTATGATAAATGCCGAGGATAATTTTAGCAGGCCATACTGATCCTGAAGAAAGGAAAAAAGCAATCCAACGCCCCCGCCAAGAATCGCACCTATGGTTCCTATGATAAATCCCTGCTGAATAAAAATTCCCTGAATGTCTTTGGACGTCATCCCCATGGCACGTAATATTCCAATATCCCTCTTTTTTTGTATTACAATCATACTTAATGAACCCAAAATGTTCAAAGCGGCAACCAGAATAATAATCATCAATACCAGAAATGCTCCCCATTTTTCTAAATACATCACATCATAAAGGGGTTTTTGAAGGTCGTACCAGGTTTTTATCTGAACCTCTTCACCAAATAAGCTTGCTCGCTGACTTTCTAGTTCAACTTTCACCTGGTCGGCATCTTCTAGCTGAAGTAGGGAAAGATCTATGCCCGAGATTTTATTTCGGGTTACAAAAAGTCGGTGTGCCGCCTCAATATCCATGAGTATGGGGGGTGGAGATGAAACATAGGGAAGCTGATAAACGCCTCGAACTTCAAAAATCATGGTTCTGGGCATGGATATTTGAGTTAAGGCGCGCCGCATGTGTCGAGCGCTTAACAAAACGATTTCATCTCCTACTTCGAGTTGTAACTCGGCCCTAAGATACTCGGGTATCAAAAGTCCAGGCCGGCCCTGTTTACGCTCTAGTGAACGATTGCCTTGGCTTATGGGCACTTCTAAGCTTTGCTCAGATGCATTGGTTGTAAAATCAATACCCTTTAATTGCACCACTTTGTTTTCATAGGGTTGCAATCCATTCTGCTTCTGAACCCTCATTAAAGCCATGCCCTCCACGTAAGGAGTGTAGGCCGATACTTGGGAATGGGCCTCAAAGTAGTTCTCTACTTCTTGATTCCATTCTAAAATAGGCCCACCAACACTTTCAACCCGAATTTCTGGATCATAACCTAACAGAAAACCTTGAATCACACTAAAAAAACCATTGAAAATGGATAGCACACTTATTAAAAGAGCAGCGCCAATGGTGATTCCCGAAATACTAATGTAGCTAAGTGCCGACTGCAGAGAGACTTGCTTCTTTGCAAACAGATAACGCCGGGCGATGCTTCTGGATATATTCATATCTTGGTAGTACGAGTTTTGTGTAAAATAGACAATGTTGTTCATTTACACATCATTATTAAGGCTTTATAAGGATAACTTAGCCCATAAATTCATATATTATAGCAGCTTGATAACGGCTATTCTTGTTTCAAAACAATCATAATAAGGTTTATTGGTGCTATCGGAGCAAACTATTCTATCTATTGACAATGGAACTCATGGAGACCCCTTTTCGGTACTAGGCTGCCATTTAGAGACTATTGACAAGAAAAAAAAGCTAGTCATACGAGTTTTTAGACCCGATGCCGCATCAATATGCTTATTGGTGGGGAACCAGGGTCGCCATCAGATGAAACGAATTTCGGATGGCGGGCTTTTTGAATGGGTTTTTCCAAGACGTAAAACGGCTCCATCGTATCAATTAGAAATCACTTTATACTCTGGTGAAAGCTTTACGGTCGATGACCCTTATCGCTTCCCCCCTTTGCTTAGCGACTACGATCTTCAACTTTGGGGAGAGGGAAATCATGTAAAGGCCTACAAATTCATGGGCGCTCACCCAAAAACCATTGATGGGGTAACCGGTACGCACTTTGTGGTATCCGCACCGGCGGCCACCAGAGTAAGTGTCATTGGCTCATTCAACCAGTGGGACGGTCGGGTCCATCGAATGCGTAAATATCATGACCAAGGACTTTGGGAATTGTTTATTCCGTTAGTGGGAGAAGGGGACTCGTATAAGTTTGAAATCAAAACCCCCGTACAAGATCCTCCACTTAAAAAAGCGGATCCCTTTGCTTTTTATGCTGAACTTAGACCTCAAACCGCCTCCATTGTTCGCGATATTTCAGGTTATGAGTGGGGCGATTCCCATTGGATGAACCAACGTGAGCAGCGAAATCCCCAGTCGCCTTTATCGGTATACGAATGTCATATTGGTTCTTGGAGGCGTAAGGATGGGGAGTTTTTAAGCTACCGTGAATTGGCGGAAACGCTTATTCCCTATGTCCAAAAAATGGGCTTTACGCATATTGAGTTAATGCCCATTGCCGAGCATCCTTATGACCCCTCTTGGGGGTATCAACAAACAGGGTATTTTGCGGCTACCTCTCGCTTTGGCACTCCACAGGATTTTATGTTTTTTGTGGATAAATGTCACCAGGCGGACCTGGGAGTTATTGTAGACTGGGTGCCTGCTCATTTTGCAAAAGATGAACATGGCCTCTATCGATTCGATGGAACTGGGCTTTTCGAACATGAAGATCCTAGACAAGGCGAACATAAAGATTGGGGTACGGCCATTTTTAACTTTGGGCGCACAGAAGTACAGAACTTTCTTGTTTCAAATGCCCTTTTTTGGTTGGATTATTACCATATCGATGGCCTTCGTGTCGATGCAGTGGCCTCTATGTTATATCTGGATTATTCTAGAGAAGAGGGAGAATGGGTACCCAATGCCTACGGTGGTAGGGAGAACATAGAAGCCATCGCCTTTCTCAAAAAATTCAACTATTTCATTCACACCCACTATCCGGGGGTTCTGAGCTTCGCCGAAGAATCAACCTCTTGGGGCGGGGTTACAAAATCGGAGCAAGAAGACGGACTTGGTTTCGATTACAAATGGAATATGGGTTGGATGAACGACACTCTTAAATACATAGAAAAAGATCCCATACATCGAAAGTATCATCAGGGCGACTTGACCTTTTCTATGGTCTATGCATTCAGCGAACGATTTATACTGCCCTTCTCACATGATGAAGTGGTGCATATGAAAAAGTCGATGCTCTCTAAAATGCCGGGAGACGACTGGCAAAAGTTTGCAAATTTACGACTCCTATATACCTATATGTTTGCTCACCCTGGCGCCAAACTTCTTTTTATGGGGGCTGAATTCGGTCAGTGGCAAGAATGGAATGACGCCCAATCTTTAGACTGGCACCTTACGGAATACGGCGACCATCAACATATTCAACAATTGGTTACCGACTTAAATGCCCTCTATCGTAAAGAAGAATCCCTTCACGCCTTGGATCATAATTGGCAAGGCTTCCAGTGGATTGATTTTAATGATGCCGATAACAGTATTATTTCGTTTGTTCGAAAGACAAATCAATCGGGCGAAAATGTTGTGGTTGTGTTAAATTTCACCCCATCGGTTCATCGTGATTATCGCGTTGGAATTCCGTCGGTTGGAGAATACGAAGTAATATTCAATAGTGACTCGGAGTTTTATGGGGGAAGTAACGTTGGCCCAGAGCAGCTCATTGCTCGGGAAGATGATCTTCATGGAATGCCCGCCTCACTTCACTTAGCGATTCCTCCGCTTGCTGGCTTGATGTTAAAACTAAAGAAATAAATTATGCGATTTCCACGCTCATCAGGTACTCTTGTCCATCCTACTTCTTTTCCTGGCAAATATGGGATTGGAGATTTTGGCTATGAGGCACGAGCATTTATCGATTTTTTGGAAAGCACCCACCAAACCATTTGGCAAGTGTTGCCCTTGACCCCCACAGGATATGGAAACTCCCCTTATGCTAGCTATTCAGCCTTTGCCGGAAACCCGTTTTTAATTAGTCCAGATATTTTGCTGGAAAAGGGATTGCTGAGCGCATCTGAAGTAAATACACTCATTATTCCATCCACTACGAACGTGGCCTACGAACAGGCGTTTGAGAAAAAGTCTGCCGCTTTGACCCTGGCGTGTAACCGTTTCTACGAAAAGCTAGATTCGAAACAAAACGAGGCTTTTACGCAGTTTAAGCAGCAGCATGCGCACTGGCTCGATGATTATGTGCTTTTTATGACCTTGGCCAAAAAACATCACATGCAACCTTGGAATACTTGGGAGCGTTCTTGGGCCACTAGGGAAGCATCGGCCTTAAAAAAAGCTCGTAAGACCTATGAAGAAGATCTGAAATTTGAATATTGGGTTCAGTTCGAGTTCTTGAGCCAGTGGATGGCGCTTAAAGAATATGCCAACCAAAAAGGAATCCGGGTCATTGGCGATATCCCTATTTTTGTGGATCACAATAGTGCGGATGTTTGGGCTAATCCAAAATATTTTGCGGTTGATGATAAGGGAAAACGAACGCTCGTGGCTGGGGTTCCACCGGACTATTTCAGTGAAACCGGGCAGCTATGGGGCAACCCGCAATATGATTGGGAGGCCTTAGAAAAAGATGGGTTTTCTTGGTGGGTAGACCGTTTCAAACATATGTTTTTAACCTGTGATGCCATTAGGGTCGACCATTTCCGCGGTTTTGAAGAATACTGGGAAGTGCCTGCTTCCGAAAAAACAGCTATCAATGGGCGTTGGGTACAAGGGCCCGGAGAGAAACTTTTCGATACCATCCTTCGAGAATGTGGCGAACTCCCCATCTTAGCCGAAGATTTAGGTTTTGTTACCGAGGGAGTGGAACAACTTCGCGATAAATATGCCTTCCCTGGAATGAAGATTGTTCAATTTGCTTTTGATGCCGATGCCTCAAACAGCTTTTTGCCACATAATTACCCTCAAAACTGCGTGGTTTACAGCGGTACTCATGATAATGACACCTCTTTGGGGTGGTATCATCAAGCCCCAGAGCATGAAAAGCACTTCGCTCGCAGTTATAGCCGAAGTGATGGAAGCCGCATCAATTGGGATTTTATTCGTTTAGGAATGATGTCCGTGGCCGATCAAGCTATATTTCCACTACAAGATTTCATGGATTTATCTACCGAACACCGGATGAATTTTCCCGGTACCTCATCGGGTAACTGGCTTTGGAGATACACCACAAAAATGTTGGACGATATAAACCGTGATGAAATCCGCTATCTGATCGAGTTTAGTAATCGCAAAGTAAATAAAAACAGGTGATTTTTTATTTAAAAGCGCCTTTTTCGTATATTCTAAAATTGTTAAAAAAATAAAACATCATGTCTTTTCCACTTAAGAACTTACCTCAAAGGTCTGCCAAGCCAAGAAGTAACGGAATAACCCTTGTATTAGATAAGGGATACAGCGTGCGGCAGGTGGAAGATTTTGTAGAGGTATGCTCCAATCATGTAGATATTGTTAAACTGGGTTGGGGAACCTCTTACGTTACTCAGGGGCTAGACGAAAAAATCAAAACCTATCAGAATGCCGGTATACCTGTCTATTTTGGTGGCACCTTATTTGAGGCCTATCTGATGAGAAATCAACTATCCGATTACCGGAAATTGATGGAGAAATATGAAATTACGCATGTTGAAGTTTCAAATGGTACCATTCTGTTATCCGATGAACGAAAACAGGCCATTATCCGGGAACTAAGCAAAGAATATACGGTCTATTCAGAAGTGGGTAGTAAAAACCCTAACGAAATTATACCTCCCTATAAGTGGGTAAAAGTTATTCAAGAAGAACTCAATGCCGGGTCTGAAAAAGTTATCTGCGAAGCACGCGAAAGCGGTACAGTGGGTATGTTTCGACCAAACGGCGAGATTCGATCAGGACTGATTGAAGAAATCACCGACCAAATTCCAACCGAAAACCTACTCTTTGAAGCTCCCCAAAAAGCGCAACAAGTATGGTTCATTCGGAAATATGGCTCTAATGTTAACCTTGGCAATATTCCACCCGAAGAAGTCATTCCTCTTGAAACACTCCGATTAGGATTGCGGGGAGACACTCTTCTGGATTTTTATTCTCCGGATGAAGAGTCTGAACTAGGCCAGGTCATGAAAAATAACGGTTTGAACGACCAAGAATAATTTTTACTCATGAAAATTTTATACGCTGCTGCTGAGATTTCCCCTTTTGCGCGAATGACCGTAACCGCCGATTTGTTACGATTCTTACCCGCTTCTTTACAGGATAAGGGCTTTGAAATTCGGATTTTGTTACCCAAGTATGGAACCATTAATGATCGACGGAACCGATTGCATGAAGTTATCCGTTTGTCAGGAATTGAAGTAGAAGTTGGGGACACCGCAGAGAGTATGAAAATAAAAGTAGCCAGCATACCCAATGCTAAATTACAGGTCTACTTTTTAGATAATGACACTTATTTTAAACGAAAAGGCCTATTTAAAAACCCTAAGGATGATAGCTTTTATCCCGACAATGCCGAACGTTTAGCCTTCTACAATAAAGGGGTATTGGAAACAGTTATGAAGCTGGGCTGGGAGCCTGATATCATTCACTGTCATGATTGGCCTGCAGGACTTATCCCTCTTCTGGTAAAAACCAAGTATAAAGATGAACCGATTTTTCAGAAATCTAAAATCATCTACAACTTGCATCATCCCGAAAATGAAGGAACTGCCGATACGGCAAAAATTCTCGAGTTATTAGGGCTGCCCGAAGACGTGGATATTGCCAAGCTTACCGATAACGGTAAGGTTGATTTACTGAAATTAGGACTCCTATACAGCGATCATGTAGTCCCTGGAAACTTTTAAAAGATGAATTCGATGAGGTGTTCAAAGAACTGAATGTTCAACCCGTGAAAATTCAAGGGGCACCTGAAGATGTGTCTACTAAGTTTTCGGACTACTACAAAACCATATCCAAATAGGAATTATCAAGAAGACTCTACATTATGTTTCGAACCATGAAAGCTGCCTCTAAAAGGTGGCTTCCTTTGTCTATACTAGCTCTCATTAGCCTTAATGCGTGTGAGGAAAACACCACAGTTGGCGTAGATTTCATTCAAGAATCGGGTATTCAAGTAGATACCCTGTTTATTGATTCCGTGGAATTGGTATCGGTTGACCCTTACTTAGGTCAGCTTAGCTATTCCGCTATGGGCGCCTTTAATGACCCTCTCTACGGCGAAGTTAGAGGGACGGCCTATTTCAAGCCGTCTATAAATGCTGCTAGTACCGATACCATTTTAGATTATATGCAGCTTCAATTACGCTTGCATGTCATGGAAGAGGAAATTTATGGTGATACTACCGTGGCTGGTGAATTTGAGGTATATCGAATCACAAACGATTGGCACGGCCCTAGTTTTCGGCAATCCACACCTATGAATTTAGGGGCCGAATTAATTGGTAGTTTTACTGACGCAGATGCAGACACCAATGGAAACATCCATATCCCTCTAGGGGGAAGCTGGGATGCACTCTATCGAGAATTATTCAATATAGATGATGATAGTACTCGACTTACCCGATATGAAAATGAAGATTATGGTTTAGCTATCGTGCCTAAAGAACCAACGAATAATGTGCGTTTTGCCACCTTTTCTACCAGCCGGTTGTTAATTATTGGGCGGGAAGACACCAGCTCCTTTGGCATTCAAGATTGGGCCTATCAACTTGAACGAAATGAAAATGAACCAATAGAAGATCGTTTAATTCTTCATAATACCTTTGAGCAGGTTGTTAAACTGGATTTACAATCCATGGTAAATCAGTTACCCAACACCAATTTTGTCCGGGCCGAGTTAGTACTAGAAGAAGACACGACTCGTAAGTTCACAAGTTTGGGTGAGCACGAAATTCGATTAGCCGTACCTGGTTACCGCCTTAGTGAGGGTAATTTCATCGACTTGGCTTATCAATTTGGTTTCTCAGATAACAATATTATCAATGGCTATCCGCTCGACGGCCGTTTTCGCTTCGAGATGACGAGAGTTTTTAACGAACAAATTTATAACAACAATCCCGTTAAAAGTTCCTATCTATATCCTTTTATGGGATCTGGCTATGTTGGCTCAAACATACTTTATGATGTAGACGCCAACTCTCCGAAGAGACCTCGCTTAATTATTCACTCAATTCGCTCAGAGGAGGGTCAGTAATGAAAAAAGGTGCTCAAATGTTTGTTAGTATAAGCCATTTCAAAGGCGCACTGCTGCTAGCCGCTGTATTTATCCTAGGTTCTCAGACCTATATTGGAGCTCAAAATCTAAGTTCTAATCTTGCGCAAAGTGGATCGGTTTATTCGGCTTATGGGGTCGGTTATCCTGTAGATTTAGAAACTGGGTCGGCCAAAGCTCATGGTGTTTTTGGGCTTTCTAGCGTAAACCAAGAAGTCGTTGGGTTAAGTAATCCAGGATTGTGGTCTCAATCGTATTATACGCAAGGGGCCTCTGGATTAGACTTCAAAAATCTACGATTGAAAAACAGTACCACAGAGGCACGTTCCACCCTATTTGAGAAAGGTTACCTACAACTATTATTCCCAATCAAATCAAATGAATTGGGTTTGTCGGTGGGTCTTTACCCCGTAACGCGGTCTAACTTAAGAATTATTAACGAGGACACTTTTGATTCCTTTGGAGACACCGTTGTTTATCAATCGGAATTCCAACAGTTTGGGGGTATTAATAAATTCGAATTGGGTTTTGGTTGGAAAATAACTGAAAATATATCGATTGGTTATGCGCCGTCGGTTGCTTTCTTCACCATGGAAAACTCAGAAGCATTCAACTTCAGTTCCTCCTTATACGCCCAACAAACGCAAAAGCTAAACATAAGTGGCGCTGCTTTTTCCCACCGCTTTGGAGTTTCTGGAAGTTTTCGAAGTCTTTTAAGAAGCCAGGATAAACTATCGCTTGGCGCAACCTTTACGGCTCCTTTTTCAATGACGTTGCGGCAGAACTTTTTCACAGAAAAAAGTTTAGAGGTTGGGAGTAAAACCGTTGAATTATCCAATTTATTACCTGCGAAACGGGGAGAGTTGTCTATGCCTTTAGAATTGGCTGGAGGGGTGGGCTATGCACCTCATAGTCGGTTTAATATCAGTGCCGAAGTACATTATCAGCAGTGGTCCACCTACTCAAACACCTTATTCGACAACAATGGTGCCGGTATGACCGATCGCTTACGTTTTGGAACGGGTGTACAGCTTCATCCATACAAAAGAGTACAATCCGGATTTTTTTCGAGTTTTAAATATTCTGCTGGTTTATCTTACGACACAGGACACTTGACTATTCAAGATCAAGAAATTAGAACGTTATGGCTACACTCTGGGTTAGGAATACTATCACGTAGTTCCTCATCCTTAGATGTTAGTCTTCGTTATGGTTTCAGGGGTACCACAGAAAGTAGTCTCATTGAAGAAAACATATGGGCTATTGGTCTTTCTGTGAATCTTGCTGAAATCATGTTCTTGAGACCAAAACTACAATAATCGAATACGTTCATCACTGAACTCATTGACACAACTAACTAATCGTATCATGAAAGTATTAACTTCCATACTCGGATTAATCCTGTTAACTGCTAGTGGAGTAAAGGCACAAGAATGCACCACCACTCCTCCATTCGAAATGCCAGAACTTGCAGCATTTTCAATATTTCAAGACAATTACAAAAACGGTGACTATCCGTTTGCCCTCGAATATGGCCGCTGGCTATTGTGCAGCAAAACAAAAGAACTAGAAGGCTATCCTAGATTTAGTTTAGCCAGTCAATACCCTAAGTTTATCGATATTTACACTAAGATTGGTTTAACCAAACAAAATCCTAGCGAACGAGAAGCTTACTTAGATACCGCATTAGCACTATTTGAAGAACAGTTCACTGTTTTCACAGATGAAGAAGTGAATAAGTATGATTTACATCAAGACAGAGGACGTTATTTACTTGAGAACTATCAAAACATAGAAAATGGTTTGGATATGGCCTATGCCGATTTCCAGGCTATGTTTGACATGGATCCACAGCAAACCACCGAGCTTGGGGAAGGATACTATGTGCGCATTGTGATTGACAACCTTGTTCGTAAAGGCGAAAAGGAAACCGTTCTTGCTATGATTGAACAAGCTTCTCCCTACGCCGGCCTTGAACTTAGCAGCTATTTTGACGAAACCTTAGGGGATCTTTTTAACACACCAGAAGAACGTCTGGAATTTTGTGGGGCAAAAGTTGAAGAGAATCCTGAATCACTTGAAGACTTACGTTGCGTAGCTGAAGCTCAAGAAGATTTAAATATGATGGAAGATTATTTAAACACCATTCAAATTATTCATGGCTTAGACCCTACATTTGAAAGTGCCCTAGCTCTAGCAGAAACCGAGAAAGGGAATGCATCTTACAGTGAAGCGGCTGTTTATTTCAAAGAAGCTTTAAGCTATGCCACTAATGACACAGATAAGAAAAATATCAATCTAGAATTAGCCGACGTGTATTCGAGTACTAATGATTTAGCAACCTCTAAGAAATACATACTTGACGCTATTTCAGTGGATAATTCATTTGGCTTGGCATACATTAAACTAGCTTCTATTTATGGTCAAGCGGTAAGTAATTGTACTGAAAACCGAAAGCTTGAAGCTAAGGATAAAGTGGTGTATTGGGTGGTTGTTGATTACTTGAATCGTGCAAAATCAGTGGATGCCAGCGTAACCAACACCGTTAATTCTCAATTAGCTACCTACGAAGCTGTAACTCCTTCAACCGAAGATAAATTTTTCACACTTGGCTATGAAACGGGTCAACGTGTAAAAGTTGATGGCTCATTGATGAGTTGTTATTCATGGATTAACGAATCCACGGTTGTTCGATAATTTTTTTAAGGGGGGTTCGACTCGATTCTTAATCCCCTTTTTATTTTCTCTGCAATAGATTTGCAATCGGTTAAAACATTCGTATCTTTTTGTTACTTCTAACTTTAAAAGTGCGCCTGTTCTGTGCCGCACTAATTTTTGAAAACGCTCCTCTCTTCAGTTTCACATCCATTTACGATGAGTATATTGAATGCCCTCAAATGAAGGTTTCTATGGGAGTTTAGTTGAATTATGAATCATATTTAATGGCTAGAAACAAGAATAATAACTACAATAAAAACCGCTCGAAGAACAACAAGCGGAATAAGAATCGAAACCGGAATAATAATAACAACAAGAATAAACATGTGTTTATTCCGAAGTTTCATTGGAACCAGAGTCAAGGAATCGTTGGTCGTTTTGCAGGGGTTTTAGAAATAAATGAAAAGGGTTGGGGACTTATTCGAAAATTAGATTTTGAATTCAGTTATCATCCGAAAGACCCTTTCTTAAAGCCTGAGGAAGTAAAAGAACTCGATCTTCGTCAAGGTCTTATTATTGAAGGAGAGTTTGAAGAAGATCATCAAGGTAATCGCCATGTTGCCAATATAGATGGTATTAACCATCAAAGTGTGGAAGCATGGACAAAGTGTGCAAAGTTTGAACGTCAAACCCCTATAATGCCCGTTGATTGGGTTCGATTAGGTGAGCGACCACAAGATACCGAAATGCGCGTCATAGACTTAGTGGCTCCCATTGGTAAGGGTCAGCGTGCTTTAATTGTAGCCCCTCCTAGGACGGGGAAAACAGTGCTATTGAAACAAATTGCAGATTCAATTGCACACCATCACCCTGATGTGCATTTGAGTATTCTACTGGTGGATGAGCGCCCCGAAGAAGTCACTGATTTTATCCGATCTTCTAACGCTGAGGTGTTTGCTTCATCAAATGATCGAAAAACTCAAAGTCATATCCGCATCACAGAAATGACTCTTGGGTATGCCAAACGAAAGGCTGAGATGGGACAAGACGCTGTATTGCTCATAGATTCCCTAACCAGATTGGGTAGAGCATATAATGCCATTCAAAACAATAGTGGAAGGACCTTATCAGGTGGTTTGGATATACGGGCATTAGAAATACCCAAGAAGATCTTTGGTTCGGCAAGAAAAATTGAAGGCGGAGGTTCGCTCACCATTATTGCAACCTGTCTTGTTGAAACCAATTCACGAATGGATGACCTAATTTTTGAAGAATTTAAGGGCACCGGAAACATGGAATTGGTACTAGACCGTGATTTGGCTAACGATCGAATATATCCTGCCATTAATATTACCGCTTCGGGCACTCGAAATGAGGCTAAGTTTATTACTGACTCACTTGAAGAACGTAACATGGTTCGGAGATACTTGTTGAAAAAGTCGCCAAAAGAGTCCATGCTTGGGCTGCTTAAGGTTCTCAAAAACACCGAGAGTAACGAAGAGTTACTGAATCAGATAGCCGCCATATCGTAATAAATTATTATGCTGTGGTTGGATAAAAAATACCCTTTCCTTTTTATAGGGTTCCTATTCTTTGCAGCAGGTATTGGTTGTAGTCCTAAACCCACTCAAGGTATTTACTATCTTGAAGACAATTTGTGTAATGAGCGTTATTCTAAAGCAGAGCAGAGTTTGCTGCCCATACCCTTTAGAGGCGGTCAATTATGTGTGTACCCAGATTATCACATTAGCTCGGGAATTCGAACCCCATTAGATCTAGGTGATGCATTTGCGCTAGTCAATCGTCTTGGGCTGCGATTACCAACCCCCGAGGTAGTAGACTCTATCTACGCGCATGCCGATATAAAAATTGCACCCATCCCTATGCCTCCCACAAGTGAAATGACTACGGTGGCTTATTATGTTAGACACGATAGTCTCATTAATGCCCAGTTTCGTGGTTTGGGTTTTGACCCAGGACCTTCACTACGGGAAGGATTGAAAGCCAAACTCATTGCCGGCCACAAAAAAGATGTGGTTTATATAAATCCTAACAGTACAAAAGTTGCTATTTATGGTTGGCACCGCTTGAATGGCAACCCGATTCAACCCTATAGCACCGTACATCACAGCGGCTATTATGATTATAGCCATGGTGTTCGTCCGGTAAGTCCAGAGTACTTTAAAGACGGCTCCTGGATTGTTTGGTAAGGCCTACTAGCTTTTTGGGGAAAGCCTACTGCCGACTAGTCTGTGATAGGATGAGATAATTCAACCGATCATACAAGCTTTATCCATTAAGCAACTGTCATGCTTGGGTCAATTTCAGCTGCCCAAGTTTTCATGCCGCCTTTTACATTATACACGTTTTCAAAACCCTCGTGCTGTAAAAAAGCGCAGGCATTGGCACTTCTAGCTCCAGATCTACAAATGATGGCAATCTCTTGATTGGCATCGAGGGTATGAACACGGCTTTGCAGTGAAGACAAAGGAATGTGCTCACCTCCATTATTCGAAACCATGTACTCGAAGCTTTCTCTTACATCGATCAATAAAAAATTTTCTGATTTTTGATCTAATTTTTCCTTTAGTTCTTGAACCGTTATCTCTTTCATGTTGGGATGTTTGTTTTGAACAATTTTCTTTAAAAATCTCAAAAGTCTTTGAAAGACTCCATTTGTTATATCACGTTTTGACATATCGATCCAATGAAAAAGTTTCTCCTAAGTATAGCTTCCTTGCTTTTTCATCATTGGCTAGGCGGTCAGCAGAACCCTCCATCAAAATCTTACCCTCAAACATAAGATAGGCTCGGTCGGTGATGGCTAGGGTCTCATGAACATTATGATCGGTAATAAGGATGCCAATATTCTGCTCTTTAAGTTTAGAAACGATTTGCTGAATATCCTCCACTGCTATTGGATCTACGCCCGCGAATGGTTCATCCAGTAAAATGAATTTAGGTTGCGTAACTAAGGCCCTAGCAATTTCAGTTCTGCGACGTTCTCCGCCAGAGAGGCGATAACCCTTGTTGTCTCTTACTTTTTCAAGAGAAAATTCGGCTATAAGAGCCTCGCATCGCTCACGTATTTCAGAAGTGGGGTATCCCCTGTACTGTAATACAGATGCAAGATTCTCATAAACGGTTAAATTTCTAAAAACACTGGCCTCCTGAGCTAAATACCCTACGCCTCTACGGGCTCTTTGGTACATAGGTGTTCGGGTAATACGGTCTTGATCCAAATATATTTCACCATTATTCGGTGATACCAGCCCAACCATCATATAAAATGTGGTCGTCTTTCCAGCGCCATTCGGTCCCAAAAGGCCTACAATTTCTCCTTGTGATACCTGTATGGAAACGTCATCAACAACCGTTCTTTTTTTGTAACGCTTAACCAAACCCTTGCTGTAAAGCACCTGTTTTTCAGGGGAATGATCGCTTATTGGTATGGTTTCATTCGGGTTCAAACAGAAAACAACTTAAGCGGGTGCTAAACTCGTTAATATGGACTCAAAGAGAAGTTTACCATCTTCGGACCCTAAAAGTCCTTCCATCGCTCGTTCGGGATGAGGCATCATCCCCAACACATTTTTTTGCTGATTAGTAATCCCTGCTATATGATCTACCGACCCATTTATATTGGCCTCCGCCGAGGTAGCGCCCATTTCATCGGTGTACCGGAATAACACTTGATCATGATCTTGCAGGCGCTTAAGACCGTCCTGATCTATAAAGTAATTTCCTTCTCCATGAGATACAGGAATCTTTAAAACCTGGCCTTTTTGAAGTTGAGCGCTAAACATACTATCGGTTGACTCCACCCGGATATGCACATCCTTGCAAATAAATTTCAACCGTTCGTTATGCTGCATAGCGCCTGGAATAAGTCCGGCTTCTAATAGAATCTGAAAGCCGTTACAAATACCCATCACTGGCCCACCTTTTTGGGCAAAACGGATAAGTTCCTGCATAATTGGCGAGAATCTGGCAATAGCACCCGATCGTAAATAGTCTCCATACGAAAATCCACCAGGAACAATAATCATGTCAAGGCCAGATAAGTCGGTATCTTTGTGCCATAAAAATTTTACATCCGCGTGCATTACATGTTTTAACGCGTGATACGCATCATGATCGCAATTTGAACCTGGAAAAACGATTACGCCAAATGTTGCCACAGTACTCCTTTTTTATCCTTTAATTTCTGTCATTAGATCAATTTCTTTTAAAACCCCATCTCTTTTCAAGCACTCCTCAAATTCACCTTCAAATACAATTGCTTTTCCCTCATGATGAACCTGAAGTGTGAGTTCTTCTGCATGAGCTCTGCCACAATTTAGTGCTTTTATAAGTTGTTGTATCACCTCGTCAAATGTATGGACATCATCGTTATATAAAATCAGACGCCATGGGGTTTGAATGGCTTCTTGAACATCTTCTTCCGCAAAAGTCTCCCACTGCTCATCGGCTGCTTTAATGGGTTGAAGTGATTCAAATGATCTGTCCATTAATAAATAACTGGCTTTAAGTTTAGATTAGTCAATGTGAATTTCGAAATCTTCCATTACTTCATTTGCTAGTAACTTTGAACAGGCAGCGTCCACAATTGAACGAGCCTCTTCTTCGCTATTGGCCGATACATCTAATTCGATAAACTTACCAATCCGGACTCCTTGAACCTGCTCTAGGCCCAGATTTTGAAGGGCATGATGAGCGGCTTTCCCTTTGGGGTCTAGTATCGAAGGTCGTAAGGTTACGTTTACTTTTGCTTTATACATAATCTGTTATTAAGAGTGATGCTATAAGGTAATGTTTATTGGCTTTAGCTGCTAAATTACCAACAGAAAAATCTGCGCATTTTTAATGTCTTAGTTGCTTCATTATTTCATTATACATTTGTCCTTGGCTCAAATGATCCGCATCAAGCCATTGAATAAATGGCCATTTTCTAAACCATGTCTCTTGACGTTTCGCATATCTACGAGTGTTGGTCTTTATTTTTTCTATAGCATCTGTGCGGTTTAATACCCCATCGATTGCGGCTAACAACTCTGAATAGCCAACCGTCTGTAGTCCAGGGCTATCCTGAGTATACCCCATTGCTATCAGGGACGTTACTTCATCTTCAAGACCCTGCTTAATCATATGATCTACTCGAATATTGATGCGCTCATGTAGATCTTTCCGGTCCCTTTTGATTCCAAATACCTTAATATCGTTCGGGCATCGAGACTTCTCTTGACTATGATAGGTGCTGAATGGTTTCCCCGTTTCATAATAAACATCAAGTGCTCTAATTAAACGCTGCCGGTTGAACCCGTCCATTTTCGTAGAATAAACGGGATCTTTGGATTGCAATTCTTTAAAAAGCGTTTCTAAACCTTCTTCATCCGCCCTTTGGTTTAACTCGGCAACCCGAGTGGGATTGGCCTTTGGCATGTCGTCCATCCCCATTATTATACTCTTGAGATATAGGGTTGAACCACCAACAAAAAGTAATGGAGGTGGAGTTGGGGTATTGGACCAGTGATGGGCTTCCCACGATTCAACCCGAGATAAAAAGGCATAGGGTGAGTCTCGTTCATTTGGATCGAGTTCATCGATATTCCAATGGGGTACCCGTTTGCGTTGCTCTTTAGTTACCTTCGCGGTTCCAATATCTAAAAATTTATACGATTGTCGAGCATCTACTGAAACGATAGAGCTGCCCAATTCTTCTGCAAGTTGGAGTGATAGTTCTGTTTTTCCAGATGCTGTTGCGCCTAAAAGTACGATTCGGCGAACATCCATCCTTATTTTCTCCACCATGCTTTTACCGATACACGATGGGTTAGGTCCAATTCCGTACCGCTACCCGCAAAGCCCATGAACCCATAGTCTATTTGAACCTGTGATAAGCGCACTCCTAAACCCATTGTTGGGTGCATCGTCCACCCCGAAAGAGGGTCCTCCAACAAATCGGTAAGACCTAATCGAAGAGCCAATCGCTCTCGAAATAAACCCTCAAGACCTAATCTCGGCTCTAAACTCCACGACCCCAAATTTAGATAATAAGCCTCTCTTCCCTCAAACAAACTTACCAAGTCGAATGCCGATGATATGTCCCATTCTTTAAAACGAAAGGTTCTTGCGATACCCATCCTTAGAGAGGGGCGAACATATTCGTTGGTTCCTGATGGTTGTGTATCGCCAAATACCTCTTCAAAACCTTCGAACTGTTCATCATCAACCGTCCATATTTTTCGTAAGGTAGTGGCATCTATCCATTGAACCCCCCATTTCCAATCACCGTAGTTGCCCTGCGCCCCTACATCTAAACTATAGCCCCAAGCTTGAGCAAAAGGCCCTAATTTTTGTCGGACAAATTTAAAGGAACCCCCATAGTAAATAGGCTTATTATTAACCCCTATTTTGGAGGCGTAGGAGATTAGCCACGCCATATCCGTAGCACTAAAGCGGGTAATATATTGTTCTACGTCGGCTTTGGGTCCTCCATTTAACCCTCGATTGGGATCCCATGCATCTAATGTGTTGGCAATATTGTCGACCCCTTGACGAAAAAAACTAAGTGCAATTACTGCCTGATTATTACTTATCGGTACTGCAACCGCACCGTAATCAAAGCCCACTATACCTCCAAAACGTTCGGTGTGCATATACATGAACTCTATATCATTCACGCTACGTAATCCAGCCGGGTTCCAAAAAGCGGCGCTTACCCCTGTAGCCAAACCAGCTTGGGCACTCCCCATGCTAAGCGCCCGAGCACCTCCCCCTACACGTAGAAATTCACTGCCATATTTTGCGTGCAATGCTTGTGCTTGAAGCTCTGATGTGGAAACCAAAAACAAAAGTATGAGGTAAATCCAGGAACGCATAAAAAATGGAGTGATTAAATGGGTAGGTTATTCATTTTGGTTTAAAATCCAGAATAATTAACGATAGTAAAACTATAAATTATAGGCTGCTCTTAAGATACAAATTACCCATGGCTTGATTCTGAAAAATGCGTTCTGCTATGTTGCAGAGAGAACAGTATTTTCTTAGTATAAGCACATATGTTGGAAAGGGCAATCCAAGTAAAAAATCTGTGGCCTAAATCCCTATTAAATAAGTACCTATGAAATTTTCTGTATCCAGTAGTGAACTCAACAAAGGGCTCTCAACCGTAATTGGCGCCGTCCCTAACAAAGCAACTCTTCCGATTTTGGAAACCATTCTGTTTCAGAGCGAAGAGAATAGTATCAAACTCAGCGCTACTGACCTAGAGATTTCAATTATTCAACATGTTCAAGCCGATGTGGAAGAGGCTGGCTCAGTGGCTATTCCTGCGAGAAGGTTATTGGAAACTCTTCGGCAGTTACCTAATATCACCGTATTCTTTGAGGTAGATGAGCGTAATAATGTCTTATTTAAAACAGATAAAGGGACCTACAAGTTAGTCGGTGACGATTCCGATGATTTTCCAGAGGTGCCGGACTTATTCGATGGAGTAACTATCGAAAGTGATACGGATGTCATTCAACAGGCGATAAATAAAACACTCTTCGCTGTCTCTAATGATGATTTGCGACCAGCTATGATGGGGGTTTATTTTCAGTTGGGACCCAATGCTTCGCAATTTGTTTCTACCGATGGTCACCGCCTGGTTAAATACAGTACTCAAGACATAACTACTTCAGAAGAGCATTCTTTTATAGTTCCAGACAAGGCCTTAGCGCTCATTCAAAAGTCTATTTCCGATGATCAAACCGTTATTCGTGTAAATCAGGACCATGTGAGTTTTAAAAGTGGTGACACTCAGTTAATTACCCGACTCATCAACGAACAATATCCCAATTATGAGTCTGTAATACCTCGCGATAACGACAAATTTCTTACCATTAGTAAAGATCAAATGCTCTCCACCGTTAAGCGGGTATCTATTTTCTCTAGCAGCACTACTCGGCAAATTCGACTCCAGTTAGACCCTGATAAACTAACCATTAGGGCCGAGGATCTAGATATGAGTAGCGAAGCTAAAGAGACCATTGAATGTGATTACAACAATGAGTCCATGGAAATTGGATTTAACGCAAAATATCTATCGGACGTACTACAAAATATCGATGGAGATGAGGTAAGCTTTGAGTTTTCGTCTCCTAATCGAGCAGGCATTGTAAAACCTACACACAGCGGCGAAAACGAAGAGATGTTAATGTTGGTGATGCCGGTCATGTTAAATACCTATAACTAACGCATACCGCAGCATTGCCATTTAGCGCTCCTAGATAGTCCTTAAGACTATGAGCAAAATAATTACCCTTACTACCGATTTCGGCCTTCAAGATCATTATGTAAGTGCTATGAAGGCGGTCATCCTAGGCGTTGCGCCCAATGCGCAACTCATTGATATTTCTCACGAGATTCCTCCACAAGATATTATGGCCGGGGCTTGGGTCATTCGTAATTCAGCCTTCCTATTTCCTTCAAAGAGTATCCATCTGGTGGTGGTGGACCCAGGAGTGGGAACCGATCGTAATGCGCTTATCCTTGAAGTAAACAATCAGTTTTTTATCGGTCCTGATAATGGGATTTTCTCCCTGCTTTTCGAAGAGTTTGAATACAAGGCCTATACTTTGAATAAATCAAGTTATTGGAGGGATAGCCCTTCTAGAACCTTTCATGGTAGGGATATTTTCTCTCCAGTAGCAGCACATTTAGCCAATGGTGTTTCACCACGAGAAATGGGTGATCCTGTTGATGATTTGGTGAGTTATCACTGGGCGGTACCCATAGGTGATCGAGACGGCTTACAGGGATGGGTGATTCATATCGATCGTTTTGGCAACCTTATCACTAATATTTCAGAAGAGCTTATCGAAAAAACCATTGGACGTAGAAAAGTTCGTATCTATGTAGGTAACACCATGATTGATCACTTGGTCAATACCTTTGACGATGTTCAACCTGGAGAGCCTGCTGCTTTTGTCGGAAGTTCTGGCATGATGGAAATTGGGATAAACAGGGGGAACGCAGCCGAAATGCTTAGTGTAGATAAAGGGACGCAAATATCACTTATTTTACAGCGTTAAGAGAGTATTTCCTAAGTTTAACATTACCCGTTTAGACCTGCTAAATAAGCGAAACGTTCGGCATTAATCATCGTATACCATGATATGGCTATAGAAATACGCACCCCACATAATGAACGACTGAGTCTTGAAATCCCTACTGAGGTGGCCGATTTATCAACCCCTTTTAATGGCTCTGTTTGTGCGGAAGACGGAGAACTTTACTCCATTGATCAGAACATCGTCCGGCTCTTGAAGCAATCGCGCAACTTCGATACAATAGCTCAGTTTTCTAATCATATACCTTTAACTGCAGAAATTTATGAAGACCTATGGCGAAGGCGATCTATCGGCCTGTTAAGTGGAGAAGACTTTTCTTTGGAGCAAGAACGAAGGCTATTAAACCAGTGGATGGCCCCAAAAGGTGGTGAACTGTTGTTGGATGTTGGGTGTTCTACCGCTTTCTATGCTCGTAGCCTCCAAGATTATGAGCCCGGAGCCTCAACGGTAGCTATCGATAGTTCTCTGCCGATGCTTGAAAAAGCACGCTCCAAAGCATTAAACGAGGAAATAGACCTCTACCTGCTACATGCCGATGCGCGTCAACTACCTTTTTATGGGGAATATTTTGATGGAATTGCCATGGGGGGCACGCTCAATGAACTCTCAACCCCTCATCAGGTTCTAAGTGAAATTCGAAGAGTACTCAAGCCAGGTGGACGGTTTTTTATTATGTATCTGCTAGAGAGCGCCCATTGGGTGGGAAAAATAGCTCAACAATCCAGTCGTTTAGGAGGATTGCAATTTTGGGGTGAGCGTGAGGCTAAGCAACTGTTCACGGGCTGTGGATTTACCCTAAAAGAGTATGAAACCAAAGGCATTGTTGCCTTTGCACTCCTTAGCTAAACTGTTTTTAAAACCCTAAGGCAGCCTACATTTGCTCGGGCGCCTGTATACCCAAGATCTCCAAACCATTGGCTAAAACACGAGCCGTTTGTTGAGCAAGTACTACTCGCGCCGTCCCTAGAGAAGGATCCACCCCTAAAATTCGGCAATCATGATAAAAACTAGTGAAGTCGGTGGCTACGTCGTTCAAATAGTTAATCAAACGATGGGGTTCAGATGCTTCCGCTGCCCCAGCAATTGCTCTTGGAAACTTAAATAGGGTTTTCATCAGACCCAATTCTCGGTCGTGCACGAGGGGAGATAGCGTTTGGGCATCAAGCTGGTCTGGCAGAACACCATAACTTTCTACGGCCTTACGAAGAATACTATGTATTCGGGCATGAGCATATTGCAAATAAAACACCGGGTTTTTTTCTCCCGCTTCTTTAGCCTGGCCTATATCGAACTCCAAATGAGTATTTGGGGATCGCATGAGAAAGAAAAAGCGTGATACATCCGAGCCAACCTCGTCCATTAATTCGTCAAGAGTCACAAAGTTTGCTTTCCTTGTACTCATTTTGAATGGCTGGCCATCTTTTACCAGGGTAACAAATTGATATACGATCACTCTTATACGCTCTTCATCATAACCCAAGGCCTTGAGCGCCGACAAGACATCCGGATAAGTAGCAATATGATCGGCACCAAAAATATCCACGCACTCATCATACCCTCTTTCCAACTTGTTAGCGTGATAGGCTATGTCGGGTAAACGATAGGTAGGTTCACCGCTGCTTTTTACGAGTACGGTATCTTTTTCTTTTCCAAATGTAGTCGTGCGAAACCAGGTGGCTCCCTCAGATTCATACACCAACTCTTTGGCTTTTAAAGCTTCTAAAACCTTCTCAATATCTCCGTTTTCATAAAGATCAAACTCATTAAAATAACTATCCATATGGATGTTCATTCGCTCAAGGGTTCCGCTGATATCCTCAAATATGGCTTCTTGAGCGACTCGTTTAAAAGGCTCCCATGATTCCTTAGACCACGAATCAGCATGCTCTTTAATAATACCCGATGCAATATCCTTAATGTACTCACCCTCGTATCCACCCTCAGGAAATTCATGAGGAAGATCCAAAGCCTCCATATAGCGGGCTTGTACACTTTGCCCTAGAACCCTCATTTGGCGACCGGCATCATTAAAGTAATACTCTCTATGAACTTCCGCTCCCGTCCACTCTAATAGCCGAGCTATGGTATCCCCTAATACCGCGTTTCGGCCGTGTCCAACCGTTAACGGCCCTGTGGGGTTGGCACTCACAAATTCTATCTGAAGCTTTTGCCCTTTTCGATCTTCTGTTTTGCCGTATTGATTTCCCTGTTCTATGATTGAAAGGAGCTCTTGGATCACATGTTCTTTGGAAAATCGAAAGTTAATAAACCCGGGGCCTGCTATTTCAACGGCTTCTAAAATAGATTCATCAACGTCCATGGCATCTATTAACTGCTGCGCTATTGCGCGCGGATTTTGACGCAATGGTTTGGCTAAAAGCATCGCTAAATTAGTAGACCAATCGCCATGTTCCGCTACTTTTGGAGACTCAAGTTGAATCGTTGGTACTTGCTCTAGTTCAAACTTGGCAAGGGCTTTCTGAAGTAAATCGAGGATATAATTGTTCATACTTTTAAAGATACTATTTTTCACCGAATGGTAGTACCTATGAAACCAAACCCTCACTCCGCATAGAAACATAATCATACCCGGCGATGATGATATGATCATCGAGTGGTATGCCCAACATAGTCCCTGCTTCTTGAATACGTTTCGTTAATTGTATATCGGCATGGGATGCTCGTGTATTCCCTGAAGGGTGATTATGCAAAACAATAATTGATTGCGCGCGGTGCAAGATCGAAAGGCGCATAACTTCTGCTGGCTCTACAATGGTTGCCCGACTTCCTCCAGAGCTAATCTGTTTATAATCGAGCATGTTTTTTTGATTGTTTAAGAAACACACTAAAAATACTTCTTTATTTAGATGGCGTAGTTTAGGGCCAAAAAAAGAGGCTACCGCTTCGGGGCCATTCATCAAAATGGGGCGCTGTTCTGAAGGACTTTGAATTCTGCGACTCAACTCAAAACAAGCTTCCAAAGTAAGTGCTTTAACCTGGGCAATTCCTGGCACAATTCGAAGTTCCTTCCACTCTTTGCGAGAAAGACCATGAATGCCGCCAGAAGCCTTCAACAGCAATCGCGCCGTATCTAAAACATTATACATGGAAGACCCCGAGCGTAATACAATCGCCAGTAGTTCGGCATCGGTGAGCATGGCGGCTCCATGCTTCTTTAATTTTTCACGAGGTTGCTCCTGATTGCTCAGTTCTTGTACGCGAAAATGGGAGGTTTCATTTGTATTCATAGGCTTTTTATCTACTGAAATGGGTTTTAAAAAAGAACCCAAAAAAGCCGAATACTTACCTAATTAATTAGGGTTTTTCGCTTGCAAGTCCATTAAAAGTCAGTGCTGCAATACTCCATCCAGCCCGATCCAATAGGGGATCCCGGAGGCACATTAAGTGCACCTGAAGCCTCAAAAGAACTTGGGTTGTGAAGATATTGTTCAATCATAAAGCCCCCCTGACCGGCCATAGGCCTCATAAAGCCTTCCATAATGGTTTTTAACGAATTCAATTTGTCTAACACAATCGCCTTAGTAAGCGGGCTAGAGCGATCCGTTGCATGAAGCGCTAATAAGTGGCGAACTACTTCGTAATTAACCACTTCTTGAATAGCCCCCTCATAACCCCCTTCCTCTTCTTTACCCCAGGTTACCGTAAGTAAGGCGTCTATGGTTTCCTCAAGACTTAAATTATTGTCCCTCGCTCCATACTCAACCAATCGGTTTGCCCGCTCGGGATTCAACAGCAATCCCAAGGTCATATTAGCTGACGATTGAGCAATGCTTAGGGCGTCTAAGGATGGGCCCGTTCTTCCGCTGAATAATTCTCGGGTTGAAGGTAAGCCTGCTGGGCGCGGTGGTATGATATCCAAAAGACCTTCTGGCAGAGCAAGAACCTCTGGTTCCAAGGTCTTAAGCACCGCTTGTAAAGCCTCACGTTGTACGGAAGCTCGCACGATGCGAGGATTGCGCTGATTGTCACCTTTAAGTTTGTAACTGTATTCCATTCCCCCAATCATTTTAACCGTGCCCTCTACCTGATATCTATGAAAGAAGTAAATGGGCACCAATACGTCTTCCAAGTAGGTTAGGGGTCGGCCATTGGGAATATTAGCTAAGCCAAATTGAGATAATGCAATCTCTCGGGCTTCAAGGATATGATCCAGCTGCTGAACTGGATTTTGACCATAATCCCAAAGGTGTGCCGTGGGATGGGAACCACTTTGTGGTCGTGCATCATTATCGGATATATAGTCCAAGCCATCTCTTCGAGCCTGTTCTAATATCGCGTTAAGGGCAGCCGCTTCATCCGTTCCATCTGGAAAATCCTGATAACCATAGGCAATGGTTGCTTTATCCCATTCTCCAATACCCACATCATAGGCATCATCCAGATTCAGCGCTCCCTCGACAATGTCTACTTTCGGGTGTGGATAATCCATTACCGACGCTCTATTGTTCACACTAGAGGCAAAATTATGATAAATCCCTAAGGTATGACCTACCTCATGGGCGGATAATTGTCGAATTCGGGCTAAAGCCATCTCCATCATGGGTGAATTGGATAGTTCGTCCATTTCCTGCATCGACTCTTCACTAAAGGGCGCCAGAAGTCCTGTTGCAATCATAAAATCCTGACGAACGCGAAGCGACCCCAGCAATACGTTTCCTTTGATAATTTCGCCCGTACGAGGATCCACTACAGAGCCGCCATACGACCATCCTCGTGTAGAACGGTGCACCCAGTTAATCACATTGTACCTGATATCTAATGGGTGCGCATCATCAGGTAATACCTTTACCTGAAAAGCATCTTTATAACCCGCCGCTTCAAAAGCCTGATTCCACCAACGAGCCCCATCTAAGAGCGCCGAACGTACGGGCTCGGGTGTTCCATTATCTAAATAATACACGATGGGCTCAACGGCTTCACTTATTTCGGCAGTAGGGTCTTTCTTCTCTAGACGATGGCGATTGATGAAGCGAACCGCCATATCCTCTTCTATAGGCGCCGCATAATCCATAAAAGTCGTTGGATAGTATCCTGCTCGTGGGTCATAAGCACGTGGAGTGTAATTATCGTCTGGCAAGGCCACAAATGAATGATGCTGCCGAACGGTTATGGCCGAGGGGTCAGGCACTACTGAGCGAACTTCACGCCCAGGGTTGCTCCCTGTAAACGTAAGTAGGGTTTCAAATTCTGAGTTCATGGGAAAGTTGAAGGTTCCCTCGGCATACAGGCTAGACCGCGATTTATCCAAACTATAATTACCTTCACGCATACCTCTCAATCGGTCTGTAACTCCGTGAGCATCTCGCATCAGGAAAGGAGTTAGGTCTATGAGATAGGCTCCGTTCTCTTCCGCTTCAACCGGAAAACCAAAAAGAACCGATGAGGCGAAGGCTTCACGAACCGATTTCTTCTCTAGCTCATTCTCTGAGCGGGCAACATAGCGCAAATTTGGCTGTATAAGCATGAGCTTAGCGCCTCTTTTCTCAAAATACACCACGCGCTCACCGCCTTGTTGGCTTCGATCGAGCCCAATATCATTCGATCCCACACCAGCAGCCAAATAGTTGGCATATAAAAACTCCTGGCCTAAAGTCTCTACTTTCAACCAAATCTTGTCCTGACTTTGGTCGTAGTAATAATCAAAAAAACCTTCGGTGGCGGGGGTATCGCCCACTTTCTCTTGTATACTTTGCGCCGATAGCAGCAGGGGGTATCCGGCTAAAAGTACTATGGCCAAAAGCAACCTTCGGGTAGAATTAAACAACTTCTGTGATATCATAATGCAACTAAACTTTTTAGAGTTAAAACGTTGTGATAATAGGGATGCCTATTCGGGTTAAGCCCCCTCTTGTTTCATCCGGTTAAAATAATCTTTTGCGGCCTCCATAACCTTTGGCGATAACAAGATAGCCGAAGTCATGGTTGGAATAGCCATTAATGCGAACATCCCATCGGTAAAGTTCAAAACGGCTTCAATGGTCGCAACTGCTCCAAAAATAATGGCCGCCGCGTAAAAATAGTTGAAATACTTCTGCCGGTGAGCACCCGCTAAAAATCCTAGACACTTCGTGCTGTAATAAGAGTACGTGAACAGCGAACTAAAGGCAAATATGAGCACGCAAACCATTAAGACATACACTCCAATCGGCCCCATCGCCTCTTGAAATGCCGATGCCGTTAAACTAATTCCATTGGCATCGCCCGAATTCCAAACCCCCGTTACTAATATGGCTAGGGCGGTCATGGTACACACAATGATGGTGTCTATAAAAGGACCCATCATAGCTACCAGCCCCTCACGTACGGGCTCTTTTGTTTTAGCTGCGCCATGGGCTAGAGTTGCCGTACCTATTCCTGCTTCGTTTGAAAAAGCAGCCCTTCTGACGCCGGTGATAATAAGAGCGCCTACCGCTCCACCCATTACTGAGTTTGCAGTAAAGGCATCCTTCACAATAAGAGCTAGGTAGAAGCCTAATACATCAACATGAACCGCTAATATGTAAAGAACACTACTCACGTAGATAATCACCATGGCGGGCACCATTTTAGAAGCCACCTTACCAATTCGCTTAATACCCCCAAAAATGACCAGAGATACCACAGCTAAAATGATGAGGCCGCTAATAAGATCAGTACTAAAGTGATTGTTGGGATCCGCAATACCATTGGGTATCAACAGAAAATCTCTTACGATTTGCGTTACCTGATTCGCTTGAAAAATAGGAAGGGGGCCAAATAAGCCGGCGACCGCGAAAAGTACCGCTAGTGGCTTCCATTTTTTACCAAGCCCTTCGGTAATAATATACATCGTGCCCCCTTGTAGATGACCATCCGAGTCATATCCCCTGTACATAACAGAGAGCGTGCATGTAAAGAACTTGGTGGCCATTCCAACAATAGCACTCACCCACATCCAAAAAACGGCTCCTGCCCCCCCCATAGCGATGGCAACCGCAACCCCGCTAATATTGCCCATACCCACGGTTGCTGCCAATGCGCTTGCAAGTGCTTCAAAGTGGCTAATATCTCCCGGATCGTCGGGGTCATCGTATTTACCCCTTAACACCTCTACAGCGTGGAAAAAATAACGATAGGGCACAAATCGAGAAAAAAGTAAAAAGTATAATCCTCCCCCTACCAAAAGAACGACCAATGGAGTGCCCCACATGAAAGATGAAAAACCGGCTAAAATGCTATCTATCGTTTCCAGAGTACTGAGATTTAATTAACAATTAAGGGTTTAAACTCGTTTAAAAGAGCTGAAAATACAAGTCAATTTCGCGCGAAAGTCTCATCTTAACAAATTAATGCGCCCGGCGCTCTCGTAGAATCAATGTCTGGGAATAAATCTGTGGCTCGTTTGTTATACCCAACCAAAAAATCGCCCAAGCCCATTGATTACAAACTGCACTCCAATGGCAAGGGCAATAAAACCCATCATTCGGGTAATAACGGTCATCCCCGACTTGCCTATCACTTTATTCAACCAGGGAGCAACGCGCAGAATACCAAAGGCTGCAAATGCTGTTAACAGTACCGCAACACCATGTATGGTGTAGTCTAAAAGCCCTTCTGCTTGAGAACCAAAGCCGATAACTACCGCAATACTTCCTGGCCCGGATAATAAGGGCATGGCAAGAGGGCTAAACGATACATCTTCTTTTTCCATGGCAGCCACCTGATCTTCCTTGGAAAGTTTTCGCCCGCCGGTTTCTGGATTCATCATAGAAAAGCCCGCTTTCATAATAACCATACCCCCGGCAATTCGAATACCAGGCATACTAATTCCAAAGAACTGCAAGATAAAGGTACCCGCGAGCAAAAAAGTGATGAGCACGAAAAACATATAGGTCGTCGCTTTTCGTGCGGTTGCCCGTCGATCTTGTTCAGAATCTTCCTTCGTTAGGGCCATGAATACAGGCATGGCCGTAATGGGATTAACCACCGAAAATAATGAAGTAAAGCTCGCTAATAGTAATGCGCCTATTCCCATGAACTGCGTCGAAAATGAAGTAATTCCTTCCCAGATTGTTTCCATTCTCAAAGATACGGACTCTTTTAGGAATTTCATTAATTACGAAAAAAAATCTGAAGAAAGTTTTAGTCTCAAATGCGCACCAATAAGATAGTTCGTATTTTATTTAGGGTCTCTATTCACAACCTTTTTTCGCCCCTATACTATGTCTAACTCATCACATTCGAACTTGCCTCTTTCCTCAGGTCTTGAATCGGCAGTTCAGGAACACCTTGAGCATGTAAAATCTATCATTTCGAAGGAACCTGCATTGCATGATAGCATGCACGAGATTTGCAGCTATCTTCACGCACAGATTTCTCATTTTGATTGGGTGGGTTTTTATTTAGATGACCCAGAAAAAAAGGGGTATCTAAAACTAGGTCCCTATGTAGGCGCACCTACCGATCATACTTCTATCCCGTATGGTAAAGGAATTTGTGGGCAAGTGGCCGTTTCATTGGAAACCTTTATTTCTCAAGACGTACATGCCGAAGATAATTATATCGCCTGTAGTTTGGAGGTTCAATCCGAGATTGTCGTGCCCATACTTAAAGAGGGGCGTTTTGTGGCTCAAATTGATATTGATTCTAACACTAGGTCTGGAATAACTCCCGCAGATCAAAAACTTTTAGAAGGTATTTGCGCTCTGCTATCTCCCCTTTTCTAAGTTACTACCTGCCGTCTTTAACGGGGCATTTAAGGTTCCGTGGCGCTAATACTTTACCACTACATCAAACTAAAGTCCTTTAGTAGGGGCATTGAGGGCCGCTAATTAGGCGAATTTCGTTGATTTCATCCGGATCGAATGCGCGTGTATAGACTTGGTCAAACCACTCGGTGTACCATTCATCCCGGACCTGACCTCTGGCTTCTAGGTAAAAATATTGTTCCTCGGCATTCTCTATTACAACTGGATAAGCGCTAGTAACCACTAAATCTTCGAGGTTTCCATTGAAGTACCACGTTTCACTCTCGTCACATAATACAAACTCTGGACCGGCTACTCCTTTCATATAGCCACGATATACATTGAAATTATCTCGCTGAAACGTAGCATCTCTGAGCGATCGCATTTGAGAAACCATCGACAAAACCGCATTAGGTACCCGTGATGCGGCATAGGTGTCCGGACTCATATACTCATAACGTCTATAGTATTGAGACACTCTAGCCTCAATATGAATGTACCAACGATCTTCAAAAGATAGGGAGTCCCTTACAAGTGAGTCAGCGGGTTCTAATGTCCAAATTCCCCGTTCATCAAACTGCTCGTAGAGCCCATCCCAATCGGGTTCATCAAACCATTCTGGAATGCAATATTCATAATTACGTGTCTCGTAAAACTCTTCGCACTCTCCTTCAATAAACCAACGAACATTACGTTGGGGAGCCCGAACATCTACGCGTGGATTCTTTTCCCAAAACAATAGATAGGTGGCGTCTAACTCTTTTGCTTTATGAATTCTGAGGCCATGATACGGACGAATTGGAGAGCTTAAGGCAAGGCGAAATTCTTCTTCATCCTCCTCAAATGTACCCTCACTAATGAGACCCCAGCCAAGTGAGTCGGCAATTTCTTCTGGAATGGCCCGAGGTGCCGGCAATATATAGCTAGGGAGCACCACATGATCTACTTTCGACATCTTATGAGCGCTCCCACAACCTGAGTACATCAACATTATCACCCATACAAATACTCCATAGGCTATCGCTGATGTGGGCTTTTTATGGTTTTTTATGAGCTGTTCAGGTTGATTCATGTGTAGCGGGGCTCTTGTCACTTTATACGGTGCATCGTTGAATGGCGTCTGCCAATGATATAAACAGGTCTTCTGCCTTTGCAATAAACTCTTGGCCTACAAATCCTGTATATCCCGTTTCATTAATCGCCCTCATGATTGCGGGGTAATTTAATTCTTGGGTATCGTCAATTTCATTCCGACCAGGAACTCCTGCCGTATGATAATGCGCAATGTAAGGATGATACTTTTTAATGGTTGCAATGACATCTCCCTCCATTACTTGCATATGATAAATATCATAGAGGAGTTTGAAGTGATCTGAACCTATTTTTTCGCAGAGCTCAACACCCCACGGGGTATGGTCGCATTGATAGTCCGGATGGCTAACTTTTGAATTTAAAAGCTCCATTACAATAGTGAGACCGTATTCCTGGGCCATCTTAACGACAGGATCTAGACCAATGGCGCAATTTTCGAGACCCTGCTCATCGCTTAAGCCCTTTCGGTTTCCCGAGAAACAGATAATATTTTGCACGCCCAAATCTGCACTGATTGGAATTAAAGCTCGATACTCGGATTGTAACTTTTCATGTATGCTTGGATCGTTAAACCCATCGGTTAGGCTCAACGGCACGCTGTTCGCCATAGCGCAGCTTAATCCCTGTTGTTGAACAAACGAAATATCCTCTGGATCTAATAACTCAATGGAATCTATGCCCAGTTGCTTGGCTTTCTCGCAAAGCTCCTCTAATGGCGTGGCCGAAAATGTCCAACGACAAATCGAGTGTTTAAATCCCTGAGCGCTGGATTGACGGGTGGCACCGTCTACTGCCGATAATAATGTAGCTCGTTCTAGCGAGGAATGGGGGTCGGTGGCCATTACACCTCCAACTTTGGCCCCAATGGCAGACGCTAAAATACCTTTTATGGCATCTTTTCTATTCATGCCGCTTTTTGTTTTTGTTCATACTTCCACCACAATATACTCGCAATTATTACATAGGCAAGCAAGCTAAGCTGCAAGTTGGTCATATTGGCAAATGCCACAAATTCCCGGTCGCCTCTCATAAATTCCATCATAAATCGAAGAAGGGCATACCCCCCGGTGTGGATATAGAAGATAATAGGCGAGTTTTTTTGGTTAGACCAAACCTTTTTAAACACCAAAACCACCACAGCAAGAAGAACAAAATCCCCAAACATTTCATAAAGCTGAGTGGGGTGAAGTGCTGCACTCATCGTTGAGTTAGCATCTACGAGCCCTTGCTCAAATGACCATCTCCAAGCGGATGAGGATAGCTCAAATTCTTTCTCAAACGATGGTATCCATGTGCCATAACGAGGAAAACTCATTCCAAAAATACTATCCGTTGCCGTACCATAGGCGTCACCATTTAGAAAACAGCCTATTCTACCCACCGCTTGACCAATCAAAATACCCGGAGACAACAAGGAGAAATATTCGAAATAGTTAAGTTTTTTTCGCTTTGTGAAAAAGTAACCTCCAAGCATCCCCCCAATTAACCCGCCCGTAATGCTGTTTCCGGCGCCTGTTAAACTGAAAAGAACCGCCGGGTTACTTAGAAATAAATCCAGATTCCAGAACAAAAAGTGGGAAAGCCTTGCGCCAATGAGCGCGCCAATAATAGCCCATGTCACCAAACCTTCAAAAAGATCTACCCGTCCACCATGTGCTTTAACCCATCGATAACATACGTAAACACCTAAGCCAATGGATATGAGAAAGTATAATCCTTCGTAAAAATATATTTGATTGAAACCGAGATCTAAATGGATTGGGAACATAAGGGCGGAAGTATCTGAATAATTCGTTTAGAGAATAATAAATAAAGCTATGGTTTTTTGGAATTTGGTTTTGTTTGAGAATCGACCTTTCAAGCGCCGGTACTAAGTTGACTAAACCGTCTTCTACAAGGTTATGAATGTAAGGCTTGTATGTATTCGCTCAAAAAACGGCCCGTATGGCTAGCCTTCGTTGCCATGATTTGTTCTGGGGTTCCCTCTGCAATAATCTGCCCCCCTCTAAATCCTCCATCGGGTCCAACATCTATTACCCAATCAGCGCTTTTAATTACGTCTAAGTTATGTTCAATAATGATGACCGAGTGACCCGCTTCCACCAGTTCATTGAAGGCCGCTAACAGCTTCGCGACATCATCAAAATGCAACCCTGTTGTAGGCTCGTCAAAGAAATAGACCGTGTGTTCGTGACTGGTTTTGGTAAGGAATCGAGCCAGTTTGACTCGTTGAGCCTCTCCTCCAGAAAGGGTTGTAGCGCTTTGGCCAAGGGTCAAATATCCTAGGCCCACTTTTTCTAGGGGTTCTAATTTATTTACAATGTTAGGCTCGTCCACAAAAAATTCTATGGCCTCAGAAATAGGCATATTGAGTACATCTTCAATACTGCAACCACGATAATGTACACTTAAAATATCCTTTCTAAATCGAGCACCATTACACTCTTCACAGACCAGTTCAATGTCGGCCATAAACTGCATTTCTATTTTTTGCACCCCTTCCCCCTGACAGGTTTCACAACGCCCACCGGGTACATTAAAACTGAAGTGCCCTGGAGTATATCCCATAATGCGCGCCTGCCTTGTTTTAGCAAATACATCGCGAATTCCATCAAATGCTTTTGTATAGGTTGCGGGGTTTGAACGAGACGATCGTCCTATCGGGCTTTGGTCCACCATTTCGACGTGATGAATACGGCTCATGCCTTTTATTGACCGGTGCCGCCCGACTTTTTCATTAAAATTGCCAAAATGCTTTTTAATTCCCGCATATACCGTGTCGTGAATAAGGGTCGATTTACCCGAACCAGAAACTCCCGTTACAACCAAGAGAAGGCCCAGAGGAATATCTACGTCTACATTCTTTAAATTGTGTTCGCTTGCACCGCGCAGTTCAATAGCCGAACCGTTTCCCGGTCTTCTTTTCTGAGGCAACGGAATCAGAGCTTTGCCCGATAGGTAATGGCCTGTTAAGGTGGGGGCTTCTAAAAGTTTTTGATAGTCTCCTTGATACACCACCTCACCGCCATGAACCCCTGCAAAAGGCCCTATATCGATAACATGATCGGCGGCTCGCATCATTTCGCTATCATGCTCCACCACCAATACGGTATTTCCAATATCACGTAACGACTCTAGAATTCGTATTAATCGGTCATTATCTCTAGGATGCAACCCAATGGTAGGTTCGTCCAATACGTACAGGCTGCCTATTAATGAACTTCCTAAGGCATTGGCTAAACTTATTCGTTGAGATTCGCCGCCGCTAAGCGTGTTTGCCAAGCGGTCTAGGGTCAGATAATCCAGGCCCACTTCAACCAGATATTTCAATCTTTTTTGTATCTCGTATAGGAGCTGTCCCGCCACTCCCTGTTCAAAGTCGCTTAGTTTGAGTCCATCAAAATATTCTTGAGCATGCCCAATGGTTAATTCTGATACCTCACCTAAATGATAATCGCCCACCTTTACATATTGGGCATCTTTTCGAATGCGATAGCCTTCACACTCAGGGCACCGGCTGTACCCTCGGTATCGGGCATATAAAACCCTCATATGCACCTTGTAGTTTTGTGAGCGTACCATATCAAAAAAAGCATTAATGCCAATATATTCATCCTTTCCACTCCACAGGCATTTGCGTATTTCTTTGGGCAAGTCTTTATAGGGAACATCAATAGGCCAGCGCTCTCTCGCTGCAACCCGGATCAATTCCTTTAAGTGCTGAGAAAATTTGGGGGAATCAAAGGGTGCGATGGTGTTATTTCTAATACTTTTTTCTGGATCGGGAATGACAAGATCTTCATCAATTCCAGCAACTCTCCCAAAGCCTTCACAGGTGGAACACGCCCCAAAGGGGTTGTTAAAAGAAAACATTTGAGGCGTTGGTTCAACAAACTCCATCCCATCTAATTCAAAACGTTCACTGAATAAGCGCGGGCCCTCCCCTCGTTTTTTCACCAACATTCGACCCCTCCCTTCCCTAAAGGCCGTTTCAAGAGAGTCAACGAGCCGCGATCTAGAGGCATCATCGTCTTTATACACCAACCGGTCTACCAATACAGCATGTTCTTTCTTTTTCAATAATGGGGCAATTAGCGCCGTATCATCGGATGATAGGTCGATTAATTCCTCAGTTTCTAGTTCTAGCAATCGAGTAAAACCCTTTTCTTTAAGAAGGCTAAGCTCGGATACTGACTCTTGGTTTTCATGTTTTGGAATAGGAAATAACACATAGTACCGATCACCTTCCGAGTAATTTCGACCCAGCCAATTAGCCACATCTCCTGGTGTCTCTTTGGTAACTTGTTCTCCAGATACAGGGCTTATTGTTTTACCAATGCGAGCAAATAAGAGGCGTAGATAATCATAGATTTCGGTAGTGGTTCCAACCGTAGAGCGGGGATTGGAGCTGGTGGTTTTTTGCTGAATCGCCATTGCTGGTGATATCCCGTGTATATGATCTACCTCGGGTTTGTCCATCCGCTCCAAAAACTGTCGGGCATAACTTGAAAGGCTTTCCACATACCTGCGCTGGCCTTCAGCATAAATGGTATCAAAAGCGAGGCTGGATTTACCTGAGCCCGAAACTCCTGTAATGACCGTTAAACTATTTCTGGGTATTTCAACATCTATGTTTTTCAAATTGTGTGTTCGCGCACCCTTCACAATAATGGGGCGTAATGTTTGGCCACCTCTGGTTGATGATTCGCTAATATGAGACGGGGTGTTGGACACGGATTTCCTGAAAATAGAGTGTAAATTTCAAACCTATAAGATAGCATTTTAAAAGGGCTATTCTAAGTATTTCTTGGGATTTTAATACCGAAACAATGTACTTACCAGGCTACTTCACGCCATCGTACACCGTCGGACACCAAGTAAAGCGCTGGACTCTCAGACAGATCCCAGTATGGTATATTTTGGGCTTTAAGCCTGGTCAAAAATTCGGGCGATGGATGGTCATAATAATTGTTTTTACCGGCTGAAATAAGCACCCTCTCGGGTTGTACCTTTTGAATAAACCCGGGGGTATTACTTGTTTTACTTCCGTGATGCCCTGCTTTTAAAATATCCGCATTTAGAAGGTCTCCATAGGTGGCCATAAGCATTCTTTCGGTTTCTTTTTCGGCATCTCCCGTTAAAAGTAGTGTATTGGAGCCGTATTGAATACGAATAACCAAGGATAAATTATTGGGCTCATAAGAGTTTGTCTGCAACACACTCGGGCTTAATACTTGAATAAAGGTGGTGGGGTCTAGGGTTATTGAGTCTCCCATGCTCTTGGCATGAACTCCAATCTTTCGATTGTTTGCCGCATTAAGCCACTCCTGGTGAGTACGCGAGCCATAGGGTAGTCCATTAAACATCACTTCCCGAATAATCCCTTCAGATATGAGTTGCTTGGATGCACCTATGTGATCGGCGTGTGGATGAGTGTGTATCAATAAATCTATTTGACGCAGCCCAAAATAATTCAACACGCCTTTAATACTACTGGCCGTTGACATCCCATAGCTCCATGCAGGACCGCTATCGATTAACATGCTTTTCTGATTAGGCAAAACCACCAATATGGCATCGCCTTGCCCAACCCTCATAAATACTACTCCTAAGCCCGGATCTAAGTGGCTCTGTACGCGTACCCCCGCGAGAATCATCATTAAAAAAGCTCCTATGTACAGCGCGGTTTTTGCGGATGAGGACACCCTACCTTGGGCTAATGGATCTCTTCTACCCCGTTTAGGCCCGCCCTCTTTTGCTTCAATAAAATGCCGTATAAACAGTAAAAGTAGAATAATCAGTGCGCATACAATCAAAATGCTATGAGAAATGTCTGGAAATGTTACCCCTGTCCAGCTGAAAGGCCAATGAATCAAGCGATCACCATAATGAATAACTTGCTCTAATAGATAAGCAAGGGGTTCAAGAGCGGCTTTAGACCAAGTAGTAACGCCAAAAAACACGCTCCAATAGTTCCCTAACATGGCCAGGGGTAAGGCCATCGAAAAAAGGGGTAATACCAAAGCATTCACAAAAGGAGCCACCCAAGATATTTGCTCAAAATAATAGACTTGCAGCGGCAACAGAAATAACTGAAGAACAAACGAAACCAAAAAGGCGGTAACAACGGCTCTAATGGCTATATGTTGCACCGATTGTAGTCCACCAAGAATAAAAAGGTTCCTTTTTTGGTGCGTCAAGCCCTTTATTTGCTTAGGATTCTTTTTTTTTCGGGTTGAAGGTGAGTTTTTGCCCTCATCCGAAATTCGAAACCGCTGCAAGAAAGGGGCTAAGTAAATCAACACCAAAACCGCAGAGAAAGACAGCTGAAAGCCTGGCCTCATCAGTTGATTAGGTTGCCAGAGTAATATACAAAAACCCGACCATGCCAAGCTATTCAAGGTGTTTGACCGGGCCCCTAGTGAAATCAACAATACATGAGCAAAAGCCATTAAGGTTGCCCTTATAACCGATATACTAAAACCCGTAAATGCGGCATATAGCAGGAGGAGCAAGCCTATCAATAGCGCAAGAACTAGACGGTACGGAGCGTTGGATGTCCAATAGGAAGTTATACCGGTCCGGTAATGACTTTTTTGTTGAGCTTTTTTCCAAAATAGTGCTACCGGTAGTAATAAAATTCCCACATGTAAGCCGGATACGGCTATGATATGACCCAGGCCAATTAGGTTGAATATGTTTCGATGATGCAGGTCTATTTCGCTTTTTTTACCCCAAATAAGGGCCTGAAAGATACCGCTCATTTTAGCTTGTGTTAATTCGCCCTCCCTTAACAGGTTTATACCCTTTTCGCGAATCCTCTCTGGCATAGATGGGCTTTGGACATAATCCGGCCTCGTATAGAAGGCCAATAGCTCTGATTCATATCGAATATTCTGAGATCTAAAATACTCCCGAGTATTAAATTGCCCCGGATTGTCTAAAGGTGCAAAGCTGCTATTCTGAACATAATACCATCCCTTCATGGATGGGGAGAGTTTCTCATGTGCCCTTTCTGGGTTTAACACATCGAATGATCCTGGCCTATAGGCCGACCAAATAATGTTATTTTTAGCATCAAGTCTTAAATAGATATCATGGGGTCGGACGGTTAAAGCCGGCTTATCAGGCGCACCCACCGCCTGTACACGCAAACGATAGCGCTTAGGCCCCCTATCACCGCGTTGTTCTTCGGGGATTAACTCTCCATAGACAAATTCTTTAGCCGAGCGGAATGATTCCGTCCGTTCCCATATTCGGTCCGATATCGAGCCATTGATATATCCACATAGTAGAACAAACAATAGATACGCCACGCGCATCTGAACCCTTTGAACAACCCCCTTATTTGGGAGGTAAATTAATACCACACCATAAAGAATGATCATCGGTGAGGATAACAGAACTCCTTTTAAGCCAATAAGAACCTGGCTCTCTAGTATAATTCCTATACTGAATAAAACGACTATTCTCAGAGAAGTTATCATACTGTCTATAAAGCTTAGATGGGTCTCAGGGTTCTTGATGGATGGTTATGCGCCACAATCATTTTAATGCCCTTACTACTAGAAGGGGGTCTGAATGTGGGGTTACACAAGTAAAAGAGCTTCCTGTTTACAAAAACTTACTTAGTTAGCTTCCTGAGTAGTTTTTATCCATTGATGAATAGCGTTTTTTTACTTATTTAGTCTACCAACAACTGAATACCACACCCATCAAACCGAATCTACAGACATGAAAAGAAGAGACTTTATTACTAAAATGGGCATGGCGAGCGCCGGCATCACCATCATCCCTCGCCATGTTTTGGGCGGCCCGGGTTATACGGCGCCTAGCGATACCCTCTACATTGCAGGCATTGGTGCTGGAGGTAGGGGAAATGCCAATTTGCGTGAATTAGCAAGGCATACCCAAGTAAAAATTTCGCATCTCTGTGACGTGGATGATAGAATGACCAAATCTACTCGAGAAACTTTTTCCGACGCCCCTTATGTCAAAGATTATCGCGAGTTGATGGATAAGCACTCTTCCGACTTTGATGCCGTAGTTATTTCTAGCCCCGATCATAATCATGCCGTACAAGCCATGTCGGCCATCGTTCGCGGGAAACATGTTTATGTAGAAAAGCCCCTTACACACGATATTTATGAAGCCCGCATGCTTACCGAGGCCGCGCGCAAACATAAGGTGGTTACTCAAATGGGTAATTTTGGTTCTTCAAGCGATGGTGTCCGGCAAATGAAAGAATGGCTTCAGGCAGGAATCATAGGAGATGCTCATACCGTGCATGTATGGACCAATCGCCCCGTTTGGCCTCAAGGTGTGGCATGGCCACCTGAACCCGCACCCATACCCGAGGGCTTAGATTGGGATCTGTGGTTGGGTACAGCTCCCTACAAGGACTATGTCGATGGATTAGCTCCTTTCAACTGGAGAGGATGGGGTGATTATGGTACAGGCGCCTTGGGTGATATGGGGTGTCACTTAATGGAAACACCCTTCAACGTGTTGGATCTAGGATACCCTGATCGTGTAGAGTGTAGCGTAGGCGCAGTTTATGTAGATGAATTTCGGCGAGGTGAGTTTCCCGAGGGCTTCCCTCCTTCCTCACATGTGGTTCTTCGATTCCCTAAGGAAGACGGTAATGCTATTAAACTACATTGGATGGATGGGGGTATTCAGCCCGCTAGGCCAGAAGAACTAGGACCTGACGAACAAATGGGAGACGGGGGTAATGGGGTCATTATCGAAGGAACTCGGGGGAAAATGATGTGTGGCACCTATGGCTCTAATCCCAGACTTTTGCCAAGTACTCTTAACGAGCTTATTTCGGTACCTCAGACGTTGGCCCGTGTACCCGAAGGGCATCATCATCAGTGGGTAAATGGATGTTTGGCCGGCTTTGGGGCACACAATCTAAGTTCATCTTTTGATGTTGCGGGGCCCTTAACCGAAAGCGTATTAATGGGGAACTTAGCCATTCGAAGCTATGATTATAAGGAAGAGTACAAAGAAAGCTATACCGAAGAAGGCGTCGAAATGGAGCGAATGCGAACACGTTATCCCGGCAGGGGCATTCAACTCCTCTGGGATGGCCCGAATATGAAGGTAACCAACTTCGAACCTGCCAATGCTTTTGTTAAGCGCGAGTACCGTGAAGGGTGGAGTTTTTAAGGGATAAAACACCACCCTTTTGGGCGCTATATTCCTTCAACCCGAAAAATTCCTTGGCCGGTTACACCCACGTAAATATAGCCGTCGGGGCCTTGCTTTAGGCTTCGCACGCGGCCAATTCCCTGCAGAACTTCTTCTCGCGAAACTACTCGGTCACCATCGAGGCGTAAAAGCTCAACCATGCCAAATTTTAATGAGCCAACCAACAGGTGACCCTTCCATTCCGGGTACTTATCACTTGTGACAAATGCCATTCCAGATGGGGCTATAGAGGGCACCCAGTATTGAATGGGTTGTTCCATGCCTTCACGTACAGAGTCTTCCGCAAAGGGAGTGCCATTATAATTAATCCCGTAGCTTATTACGGGCCAGCCATAGTTTTTTCCAGGCTCAATGATATTGAGTTCATCTCCACCCCGAGGGCCATGCTCATGTGCCCACATTTTTCCGGTAATAGGATGCCGCTCCATACCCTGCTGGTTGCGATGACCATAGGAGTATACGGCTTCAATGGCGCCTTCTTGACCTACAAAAGGGTTGTCTACCGGGATGCTTCCATCATCATTAATCCGATATACCTTCCCCCCGTCTATACTCAAACTTTGAGGATTAACATCTCGATTCCCTCGGTCTCCAATGGTAAAATAGAGCGTTCCGTCCGTTCCAAATTCTAAGCGGCTACCATAATGTTGACCTCGAGTTGAATTTGGGGTGGCTTTATAGAGGGTTTCAACCTCTTCTAATCCATTTGGGCCCAATTTAGCTCGTACAATGGCCGTATTAGCTCCCTCGCCCTCTCCCGAATTCGATGAATAACTAAAGTATATCCATCCATTCTCGGCGTGGTTGGGGTGCGCTTGAACATCTAAAAATCCACCTTGTCGCTCGGCATAGATATCATCTAGGGCATTGGTAAAACTAGAAACAATTTCTCCGTCTTTAACCACATACAGAATACCCGATCGATCCGTGACCAAAAGCTCACCCGTACTCAACCAATCCATTCCCCAGGGAACTTCGATGCCAGAGACATATTTGGTAAAAGTATATTCATCTTGCGCCTTCGGGGTAGGTGTAGCAGCGCATGATACCAGAAGTAACACAGCGGCAACGAAACTAGTTAGTGACGTAATTTTTTTCATAGTATTTGGATTTAGAGGGTCGAAATTTGCTTTTTTGAGGTGCTTTCAATGTTTGAGTTGTGAAACGGTAAGCCGAAAAGTACAAGGATTGTATGTTCTAACTCTAGTGGCTTTAACGTTATCACTTCCTTTTAACGATACATAAATTGTCGTAGTTCATCGGCGTTCATAAAGCCTGTTCTGCGTTTTAATAAATTCCCCTGAGCATCCAGGATCAGCGTTCCAGGAAAAACAAAAACTCCTTGTTGTTGTGCCCAGCTTCTTGAGCTTACAGACTCACCCTTCCAGGTAATTGGTTCGTCGGCATTGCCATTTATTTTTACCGGAATATAGCCCGCGTCCAATACAGCTCGAACCGTACTGTCTGGGTAGACTTCTCGTTCCATGGCTCGGCAGTACTTACAACCGTCCTCATATACGTCCACCAAGACCAATTTGTCCTCTTTGGTAGCTTCTTCTAATCCCTTATCAAGCGCCCTCCATTGAGGTGCGTTTTCAATTTGAACAGGAGCCGTATGCTGTAGAGCGTTGTACACAAAAATACCTAGAAATGCCCCTAAAACAATCGCCACAATAGATTTCTTGCTCATGGTTATGATCTTAGCCTGTGAACTTTAATAAATTATAATTGTATCTTAGAACACTAAGATATTACAAAATATGGCGTATTGATACATTATGAATTCAGTCATTGAACAATACAAGTTGGGAGATGTTTCCGTTCAGGTTATACAATCGGATCGTCCAAACAAATATACCGTGCAGTGCTCTAATGACCACTACAAATCGGAGTTCACGGTAAGTGAGTATGAATTCAAACACTATCGTCGCTTAATGAATCAGCGTATCACTGAGGCCTTTAAAGAGGCCAAGGAAGATGGCGAAACATCGTAACACCTATATACTTAACCCCTTTCCGATTAGAAACGTAGCCTTACATGCCTAAAAATATTGGAAAACTAACCCTTTACTCTATTGACGATTTACACGAACAACTTGGCGTGTCAAAATTAACGCTGCGTTCGTACTTACGTTCTGGTAAAATTCGGGGGAAAAAGTTAGGTGTTAGCTGGTATGTGACCGAAGAAGCACTGTTCGAATATTTTAACACTCCAGAAGAAATAGAGCAGGAGAAGGCGTCTGAAACGAGTAGCTCGCCAAAACGGCACTACATTGTCCAGGGAATTAATGACTTAGTAAGTGAAACGGAAGAGTGCGAAAGCGCCGCTGATGTTATTGAGCTATTAGAAGAACAGGCTATTCTCAGTTTATTTCAGGTTAAAATTATTGAGAAGGATACCGGTAGACTTATTGAAATCGTAAAAGCTCGAGACTTTATTGAGCAATATCAGTCCTTTTGATGACGGGCTCTTTGGTTTAGGTATTCATCTACACGCATCAGGCTGGCCATGGTTTTTGCGTCGTTTATTTGTCCCCGATAAACCATCTTCATGGCCTCTTGAAAACCGAGCTGATACACCCCTACGAATTCATCGGCGTCGGTATGTTGGGTGCCCTGAATTAGATGAGTTGCAAGATAAACGTGTATTATTTCATCTGCATAACCTATGGCAGGATAAAAATGCCCGACGTATTCCCACTTTTCTGCCGACCATCCTGTTTCTTCGGATAGTTCTCTTTTAGCGGTTTGAAGGGGATCTTCTCCACGATCTATTTTACCCGCCGGCACTTCCCAAAATAACTGCCTTACCGGGTAACGATACTGCTGTATTAACAAGCATTCCCCGCCATCCGTCAACGCTACAATCGCACACGCTCCCGGATGTTTAATCCACTCTCTGGTCCCAATGCTGGCATCTGGTAATACGGCCCGATCCCGATACACCTGTAATAATTCTCCTGAAAAAACGTGCTCGGAATCACTGGTAAATTCCTGAAATTCACTATTTAGCACTAAGGGTGTATTTTCTTTTTTCATAGTGGCTTTATCGGGCTATTGGTTTTAACTTTAGACACTTAAATATCGTAATTAATTCTGGGGCTTGTCGATACAAAACAACATAGATGGAAAAAGAGTAGAGGTGAGTGGTAAGGTTTTTACCATATCCAATTTAATCTCTTTCTCTAGAATATTGCTTGTGCTCCCCGTGCTCTACCGGCATTATACCAATGATTTTACTTACGACATATACATCATTGCACTTATTGCCTATGGTGTGATTTCAGATTACTTAGACGGGTTTGTGGCTCGCAAGACGAATACCATATCTGAAGTTGGAAAGATGATTGATCCCATATCCGATAAAATAGCCGCCGGATTACTGTTTATCTATACGGCTATCATTGGGTGGATACCCCTCTGGTTTTTATGGCTATTTATTATTCGCGACCTGCTTATTCTCCTTGGGTCTAGTTTTATTAAGGTACGCTACGGAAAAGTGGCTATGAGCACATTATCTGGTAAAATCTCGGTAAATGTGATTTCCATTTATTGGATTTCAGTGTTCTTTTTTAGAAAGGCCCTAGTGGTACACACCGTTTTGCTTTGGGCCTCAGTTATCATCATGTCCTTCTCTTTTATTATGTATCTTTTGAGATACCGGAACATTATGAAAGGCGCAAAATTTAATTAACATTGTCGACATGGGATTTCTTGAAAAATTAGGCTTTAAAAAAAACCCAACCTTAGAAGAAGGGGTTGAAGAAAGTCGTTCGGGGCTACTAAATAAAATTAGTAAAGCCATTGCCGGTAAAGATACGGTTGATGATGAAGTACTTGACGAGCTTGAAGAAATTCTTATTACCTCCGATGTTGGGGTTCGCACCACCATTGAGATTATTAAACGGATTGAAGCTCGAGTATCCAGAGACAAATACGTTACAAAAGACGAGTTAAACACTCTTCTTCGGGATGAAATTATTGGTCTCTTGATGGAAAACCCGGTTGAAAGAGCGGCAGATTTTAATACCCAATTTCCCGAATCCCCTCATGTGGTTCTAATTGTTGGGGTGAATGGTGTTGGTAAAACCACCACAATTGGAAAGCTAGCACATCAATATAAAATGGCCGGTAAACGGGTGCTATTGGGCGCTGCTGATACCTTTCGGGCAGCAGCGGTTGATCAGCTTAAAATATGGAGTGAGCGGGCCGATGTTCCCATCATTGAACAGGGTCAAAACGCCGATCCTGCGGCTGTTGCTTTTGATACCGTGTCGGCGGCTAAAGCAAGGGGGGCCGATGTTTGCCTCATAGACACCGCTGGTCGTCTTCACAACAAAAAAGCCCTTATGGAAGAATTGGCAAAAATTAAACGTGTTATGGGTAAGGTAATTCCTGGGGCGCCTCATGAGGTTTTGCTTATTTTAGACGCCTCTACGGGGCAAAACGCGCTTCAACAGGCTAAGGCATTTACCGAAACGGTCGACATCACTGGGCTCGTGCTCACCAAATTAGATGGAACCGCAAAAGGCGGTATTGTATTGGGCATTTCACACGAATTATCGGTCCCGGTTAAATACATTGGGCTTGGAGAGGCCATGGGAGATTTACAGGTTTTCGACAAGAAATCTTTTGTATCGGCCCTTTTTGGTGAAAGCAAATAAGCTATCGGCTTACACATTCAGATTAATTTAGCCGAGCCAATTATTGCTAAGACACAAACGGTATGCGGATTGATTAATCTTGACCTAAAATGGCATCAACAGGCATTAAGTCCACATAAAAATCGGTGGGCACCTCTCCTAAATAAAGCCTGATCTGCTGTTCTTTAATCATTTCTAATACCGCAAGAAAAGTAACCGCAATCACCACCCTCTGAGTGATATTTCCACATAGCTGAACAAAACTCTGCCGGCCTTTTTCTTGGAGCGCGGTGAGAATAAACTCAGACTGTTGTTCAAGAGTGGCTTCTACCTTCTCTACTCGGTGAACCACATTCTTGCGCTCGATATCGGTTAGTACTTTTTTAAAGGCCGCAATTAAATCGAATAAAGTTACATCTTGTAATGCCTCTCCAGAAGCCTGTTGTTGAACCTCATCGGCTAGTGGATAGCCTCTGGCATACTTTTTTTGAGTTTCCTCATCGATATCGGAAAGCTTTAAAGACATTTCTTTGTATCGTTTGTACTCTAGCAGCCTCTGCACAAGCTCGTAGCGAGGATCGTTTTCATCTATGCCTTCGTCTTCTTCACTTTCTTCTCGCGGCAACATCATCTTGGCCTTAATAGACATCAACATACTGGCCATCCACACAAACTCACTAGCCACATCCAAATCCAATTCTTCTAGAAGATGAATGTATTCCAGGAATTGGTTGGTGATATACGAAATCGGGATATCATAAATATCCAGCTCATCTCTTTTTATAAAAAAAAGAAGTAAGTCTAAAGGGCCTTCGAAGTTCTGTAATTGTACACGATACATGTTTTAAATCTAACGGGTTCTAATCATAAAAGCCGTAAAAATTATTTTATGCTTTTGCTTGACTTAAATATATATTATTGATTAAATACAACTTATGGGTAAAATAAACTATAACAGATATTTTAATGCTGTTCTTCAAGATGATGTCGGCGTACTAAACGAACTCACCCCACAAATTTCCGATATATTGTATCGGTTTTTACTAATTCGATATGGGGCTAGCAGGGATGACGCGCTGGATTGTGTACAAACTACGCTCTTACGGGGGGTAAAGTGGATAAAAGAAGGGGGGATTGAAAAACCAGAGTCCCTCTTGCCTTACTTCTTTACCACTGCAAAACATGAGCTTTTTCGCTTAAGGCGCTCAAAACATACCCGCCTTGTTGTATTCGTAGCAGAAGAACATGGCACAGAAGCTTATCAGCTCAAAGAGCTCATGGATGAAGAGCGGATTTCAGTGCTAACCGACTGTATTCAAAAATTAACCCCCTCTTCCCGGGAGTATATTTTGTATTGGCTTAAACATCCCGATTATAACGCACAAGATGTCGCAAATCATTTTGGCATCAGTTTGAATGCTGCTTGGACAAGAAAACATCGCATTCTTAAAGTTCTTCAGGCTTGTTGCGAAAAAAAATTAGCTAAATAGCGTAAGGATTAAGGAGTTAGGAGTTCTTTACAGGTAATAAATAGTATTGAAGTAGCAAAACAACAAAAACCAAACTAAAATCAGATTATGATTTATAGTAACAACGAAAAAACAAAATTAGAAAAGATTGATGATTACGTTAAAAACCAACTTACAGAGGAACAAAAGGATGAATTATGGCTAGAGCTAGGTGATGATCCCGATTTAATAGATCGGCTTGAATTAGAAATACTGCTGAAAAAATGGGCTGAAATATACCATAAGATTCAAGCGCAGCTTTTGGCGCCATTGCACTTAATAGGCTCTAAACCCTTTCATTAAGGCATGGGTATAGGGGTTTCTGAGGCCTTCATGTGGTGCATTAATCGTTGATGAGTTCCTACATTCGTTGTTTTATTTGAATTCTCATCCTTATGATAATGCCCGCTCGAGTTTAATTGCCATCTCTGCTGAGTGTCTTCTAGATATACCTTTAGCATAAACTCTAAATACTTTTTTAGAGCGGTGCTTTCAATGGGGGTAATCGCCTCAACACGGGCGTCCAGATTTCGGTGCATCCAATCCGCGGATCCGATGGTATAAAGCTCTTCGCCAGAGTGATAGAAATAATATATTCTAGAATGCTCTAGAAAACGACCTATAACAGAATGAACCCGTATGTTTTCACTTAACTCTGGTATGCCCGGTTTCAGTCGGCAAACCCCACGAACAATTAGGTCAATTTGAACCCCTGCTTTTGATGCTCTATATAGGTATTGTATAATTTGCGGATCTTCCAGGCTATTCATTTTGGCGATGATTTGCCCTTTTTCTCCCTTTTCGGCGGCATCGATTTCATGATCAATCAGGCTTAACATGCCCTTTCTCATGTAATTTGGGGCAACCATAAGCTTTTCAAACTGCTGCTCAGGTGCAAATCCCGTTAATAAATTAAACACATTGGTTACATCTTTGGCCATGATCTCATCACATGTGAACAAACCCAAATCCTCATAGAGCTGGGCTGTATCCGGGTGATAATTACCGGTCCCAATATGGCAATAGGTTCGGAGCCCCCCCTCTTCCTCTCGCACAACCATGGTCAACTTAGTATGTATTTTTAGCCCGGGAATACCATATGCCACATGAACGCCAACGTTTTCAAGTTGCTGAGCCCACAATATATTACGCTCTTCATCGAAGCGGGCTTTGATTTCAACCAATACCGCAACCTGCTTACCCTCTTCAGCCGCATGCATCAACGAATGCATAAGGGGGGAATCTTTAGAGGTTCGATACAAGGTTTGTTTAATGGCTAATACTTTAGGGTCTTTAGCCGCCTCTTCAATAAATCGCTGTGTACTGAGTTCAAAACTGTGATACGGGTGATGAACCATAAAATCACCTTTTCGAATCACAGAAAATATATTAGGCCTCTGCTCCTCGGGGGGGTGATGGAATACAGGGTGTAGTACCGGATTCCATGGCTGATCTTTCAGGCGAGCAAATCCATCTATGGTTGCGATTTGAAAAACATCTACCAAGCCGATTGTGCCTTCCATTTCATATACGTCCTGCTCTTTAATCTCTAGATGTTTTATCAGAAACCTCTTTATCGCGGGCGGTGTATGTACGTCCAATTCCAAACGAACAATTTCTGCAAATTTTCGCTCTCGCAATTCATCTTCTATCACCTCTAATAAATCATCTGCCTCTTCTTCATTTCTCTCTAGTGAGGCGTTTCTAGTGACCCGAAACAAATGGGCTGTGATGACCTCCATGCCCGGAAAAAAGACCTCCATTCTATTTTTTATAAGATCTTCAATAGGTACAAAAATCACCTTGTTTGCACTTTTATGAACCTGTATAAACCTAGGGCGATTAGAGGGTATTTTTATTCTCGCGAAACTTCGTTCTTTGGTTTTCTTATTACGGAGCTCTATGGCAAATGAAAGGCTCTGATTTGATATAAATGGAAAAGGATGTGATTCATCTACCGCCAATGGGGTTATGATGGGATATAATTGCCGATCAAAAAACGCGACGGCTTTTTTTAGCTGCTCCTGATCTAGGTCTTGCATCCCAACAATGCTAATCCCCTTTTTATGCAATTCGGGGACAAGAGTGTTAAAAAAACAGCTCCTATAACGGTCAATCATCACCTTAACTCGATCTCGTATAGCCTTCAATTGTTCTTGTACAGATAAGCCATCTACCGATAGGGTGTGAACACCCGCATGTAGTTGGCGTTTTAAACCACCCACCCTTTTCTGATAGAACTCATCTAAGTTAGAACAAACAATCCCTATAAATTTTACCCGCTCAAGTAATTTGTTCTGCTCGGATTCCGCCTCAGATAAAACACGACTGTTGAATTCGAGCCAACTCAGCTCATAATTAAAAAAGTATTCGGGGCCGAAAATATCCAGCTTACTTGGCCGATTGTCTTTTGGCAAGCCTTTCTTTTTTAACAGTTTGTTTTTGGTTTTGTTGCTCATTTAAGGTCTTTCACTTCCAATTTTGAATACGAAACTCTCTTTTGTGTATTTTTGCCGCGTTTTAAGCAATGTTATTTAAAGGCCTCAATTAACATACGCATTTCGCAATAAATCTAAGTATAATTCTATTAACTCGGCATTAAAAACGATACCTAGCTGTGCAAAATCCTTTATTAAACCCGGATCAAAAAGAAGATGCTTTTGAACAAAGTGTCCGTCCGGCAACATTAGACGAATTCATCGGTCAACAAAAAGCCATTGACAACCTCAAGGTTTTTATTAAGGCAGCTAAACACCGTGGAGAGGCGCTTGATCACGTTATTCTCTCAGGGCCACCCGGCCTAGGAAAGACGACCCTTTCCTACATTATTGCCGAAGAGATGGGGGTTAATATTCGCCCAACTACCGGCCCAATTATCGATAAGCCCGGCGATTTAGCGGGCATGCTTACAAATTTGGAGGAGGGGGATGTATTGTTCATTGATGAGATTCATCGGCTCAACCCTGTTATTGAAGAATACCTATACAGCGCGATGGAAGACTTTACCTTGGACATCGTAATTGATTCGGGTCCAAATGCACGTAGCATTCAAATAGAACTCAACAAGTTTACTCTTATTGGTGCGACCACAAGAAAGGGCATGCTGACCGCGCCTTTGCGCGCTCGTTTCGGTATTGACATCCGCCTCGATTACTACGATATCGAACTTCTTCAACGTATAGCGCTACGGTCTGCTCATATAATGAACTTTGGTATTAATGAGGCGGGCGCACATGAGATTGCTAGTCGCAGCCGTGGTACGCCCCGAATTGTAAATAAGTTATTGCGCCGCACCCGGGATTTTGCCCAAGTAGACCAGCTTGATAGTATTGATGAAAAAGTAGCAGATAAGGCTTTAAATGCCCTTGATGTAGATAATAACGGACTGGATGAAATGGATATTCGCATGTTGAGGGCCATCATCGAACACTATGGCGGCGGTCCCGTAGGGTTAAGCACCCTCGGTGTAGCTGTTGGAGAAGACAAAGGAACCATTGAAGAGGTGTACGAGCCCTACCTTATTAAAGAAGGGTTTCTGCAAAGAACCCCCAAGGGCCGTGTAGCTACCGCCAAGGCTTTTTCCTATTTAGGTTTCAAGAAGAGCCCTGATTCCAACTCTCTTTTTGATTGATATTCTTGTTATCTTTTCTGCATGAAAAAATTATTTACTTCCGAATCGGTCTCTGAGGGCCATCCAGATAAAGTAGCCGATCAAATTTCAGATGCGGTTTTAGATGAACTTTTAAAGCAAGACCCCCATTCTAGAGTTGCTGTTGAAACCATGGTTACAACAGGTTTAGCTGTAGTAGCGGGAGAGGTTACGACCAAAGCTTATGTAGATGTACAAGAAATCGTGAGAGAAGTTATCCAAGAAATTGGTTACACCAAGGCTTCTTACCGATTCGACTCCGATAGCTGTGGTGTTCTTTCGTCTATTCACACCCAGAGTGCAGATATTGCAATGGGAGTAGATCGGGATGGCGCAGGAGATCAAGGAATGATGTTTGGGTTCGCTACCAAACAAACTCCCGAATATATGCCCATGCCACTACAGCTTTCGCATAATTTGTTACGCGAGCTTGCTCGAATTCGTAAAGCTGGTGAGCTGATGCCTTATTTGGGGCCTGATAGTAAAAGCCAGGTTACCATTGAATATAACCCCGACGGGTCTCCAAAACGCATTCATACCGTTGTGTTATCTACGCAACATGACGTTGGAATTTCTCAAGAAAAAATTGCTACCGATTTAAAGACTCACTTATTCCCTCTAGTATTGAATGAGCATCTACTTGATAACGATACTATTTATCACATCAACCCAACCGGTTCTTTTGTAATTGGCGGACCTCATGGAGACGCCGGCCTAACGGGTCGAAAAATTATTGTAGATACCTATGGCGGTTTTGGCGCACATGGCGGGGGTGCTTTCTCGGGCAAAGACCCCTCTAAAGTTGATCGAAGCGCAGCATATGCCGCTCGCCATATTGCTAAAAATATCGTTGCCGCGGAATTAGCCGACGAATGTTTGGTACAACTTGCCTACGCCATTGGGGTTGCAGAGCCGGTATCTATACATGTAAACACCTATGGATCGGGGAAAATGGACGATCTTGAACTCTCTGCATTAGTCAGTAAAACCTTCGATTGCACTCCAAAAGGAATTATCAATCGCTTCGATTTACGTAGGCCTATTTATCGCCCCACAGCCGCTTACGGACACTTTGGCCGTGAGGAGTTCCCTTGGGAATCTTTGGATTTTGTAGACCAATTACATAGTTCGTAAAACTCTCATACCATCAACTATTTAGGTGTTTTGCATCCATTGTGAGACTTTAATTAAGCCCTATTTTACTAGGGCTTTTTTATTTTTAATTACACATTAATTATTATTAGTTATACATTAATCATCATTATTGGGCTTTAATAAAAATGCTTTGGTCAACAGCGACATCTACCCTTATATTATTAGGAGTTACTTCAAAATTCTGTAACTATAGGAGTTGGCAAAAATTAAACATCCGCACTTCAAGCCAACACATTCTGCTCTAATTCTCTCTTGGCAATGAATATCCTAGAATCACCATCTGGTCAACCAACCATAGAATGGTTTGGTATATCCATTATGGAACCAATGGTTACTTTTACCGATTTATGGATTACCGCCGTTTGCTTATATGCTTTTTATCAACTCCGTAAAAGAAACCATGAAGGGCCGATACACCGTTATTTGAGAGCCTATTTTCTGATTATGGCCTTAGCCACCTTTTTAGGAGGAATATTAGGACATGCTTTTCAATATGCCTTAAGCCTCCAATGGAAGTTGCCGGGCTGGTTAATAAGTATGATTGCCGTTGTTGCCATTGAACGAGTCAGTATTTTTCAAGCTCAACTTTTAGTTAGCAAGCGCGCGGGTAAAGCTCTCGAAGCATTCAATTTACTTGAGCTCATCACCTTCTTGGTAATTACCTTTTATACCCTAGACTTTTTCTTTGTTAAGATTCATTCAGCTTATGGGTTGGGCCTTGTTGTATTACCTCTGCACATCCTCATGTACAAGCATGCCGCCCATCCTATGAATCTGTATTTCATTAGATCGGTATTATTCGCCTCTCTTTCTGCGGTTTTTTATACCCTTGAAATAGGGCTGCATCTTTGGTTTAATCATTTAGATGTTGCTCATACCATCATGGCCATTAGTATGTATGGTTTTTATAGGGGTGCATTATTTTTAGATCCCAAAACCGCTTATAAACCCCTGGTTCAGCCGCTGACTAATCTGCGCATTTTAAAGGCAATATTTGGTTTGAAATAGCTTTTTTCGTTTTTTCTCATTGGGCCTTTAACACCCTCCAATAAGAACACTAAAAACGAATTATGCGTAGCTCCATATTTACCGCTTTATGCTTTGTCTTTCTCGCAACGACAAGCCTAACTACATACGGGCAAAGCCAAAGCGTTGCCTTCACGGGCGCAACCATTTATCCCGTCGAGGGTGAAGTAATAGAAAACGGCATCCTTATTATTAAAAACGGAAAGATTGATGCGATTGGTGATTCAAAAACCAGAATACCCAAAGGGGCTACTGTCCAAGATGTTTCAGGAAGGGTCATTATCCCCGGCCTAGTAGATACTCACTCTCACATTGGGGGTGGAGATGGTGGAGACCGGTCTTCTTCGCTTCACCCAGATGTCCGGGTCATGGATTCTTTCAACCCGATGTCTCCCTCTATTAAAAAAGCCTTGTCTGGAGGGATTACTGCGGCTAATGTAATGCCCGGCTCTGGGTGGTTAATGAGTGGGCAAACCATCTACGTTAAACTTCGTTCGGCAACCAATGTTGAGAATATGCTGCTCTGTTCTGAGGCCTATCCTGAAATTTGCGGTGGGTTAAAAATGGCCAACGGCACCAACCCGATTGGTAGCGCCCCATCTCCAGGAACTCGCGCGAAATCGGCCGCTATGGTGCGTGAGTTATTTGTTAAGGCGCAAGACTACCAACAAAAAATTATGGTTGCGGGTGACGACGCCAGCAAGCTCCCGGCACGAGATTTACAAATGGAAACGCTGATTCAGGCGCTCGAAGGCAAACGCACTATACATCATCATACCCACCGTCATGATGATGTTCTAACCGCCATTCGTCTCGCAGAAGAATTTGGGTATGACATGGTTTTACAGCACGTATCGGAAGCTTATAAGGTCGCGGATGAAATTGCAGCATCCGGATATCCCGCATCCATCATTTCTCTGGATTCTTTCGGCGGCAAGGTAGAGGCCAAAGATTTTAGCAATACCAATGGGGCGGTTCTAGAAAAAGCAGGCGCACTAGTAGGCATTCACACCGATGATTATGTAACCGACTCACGGCTTTTTCTACGCTCCGCGGCTTTTGCGGTTCGTGAGGGCATGAGTAGAGAGAAGGCCTTAGAAGCCATTACTTTATCCAACGCAAAAATGATGCGCTTAGAAGACCGAATAGGTTCATTAAAAAAGGGGAAAGATGCCGATTTGGTAATCTTAAGCGGTGATCCTTTTAGTGTGTATACTCAGGTTCTAGAAACCTGGATTGAGGGCGTTAAGGTCTGGGACCGATCCAATCCAGAAGACAAAATTGTTGCCACGGGGGGGTATGGCGTCTTTCGCCTAAACACCCACACGCATACTCATGAAGGGGGGAACGAATAATGAAAACGACATTAACCTTACTAAGTAAAATTACTGGGTTCTTCATCATTTTAAGTATTCTTTTTCGGGTTGAACCTTACGCCCAGGCCCTTTCTCAGCCCGGTGACACTTATGTGGTTGATGCGGAACTTATTCACGTCGGAGACGGAAGCACCATTACCAATGGCCGAGTGGTTGTTAGCAATGGGCTTATTAGCGCCGTAGGTAGCCAAGAATCTATTCCCATTCCTGCAAATGCCACCCAATTAAGCGCGGATGTTTTAACCCCTGGTTTTATAGATGCACATACCGTGGTAGGTCTTGCCGGTTATTTGAACGATCCCGGTAGTGATCAAGATCAGCTTGATCGCAGCTCAGCTATTCAACCCGAACTTAGAGCTTTAGATGCCTATAACCCACTAGAGCCTCTTGTTGGGCATCTTCGAGACCACGGTGTCACTACTATCCAAACCGGCCACGCCCCTGGTGCACTCATATCAGGTCAAAGCATGATCATAAAAACTAGCGCCCAATCAGCCGAAGAGGCACTTAATCCTTCATCTATGCTAACCTTTTCTCTAGGAGGGGTTATAAGTAGCGCCTTTTCCAAGCCCGGAACACGCGCAAAAGCAATGGCTATGATTCGGCAAGAACTCATCAAAGCTCAAGAATACGCCCAAAAAAGAGCCGCCGGAAAGCTTACCAGCAGAAACCTGTCTCATGAAGCTCTAGCCGATTTACTTGAGGGTAAATCTACGGCCCTTATTAGTGTACATCGTGCTCAAGATATCTTAACGGCCTTGCGCCTTCAAAAAGAATTTGGATTCGACATGGTGCTCGACGGCGCAGCAGAAATCTATTTGGTTTTAGATGAGGTTAAAGCCGCCAATGTGCCCATTATTCTTCACCCGACCATGCTTAGGGCAACCGGTGAAGCCATAAATGTTTCCATGGAAGCTCCTGCAATGCTAGCTAAGGAAGGGGTTTCGTTTGCCTTTCAGAGCGGGTATGAGGGTTACGTGCCAAAAACCCGGGTTGTCTTATTTGAAGCGGGCGTTGCTGTTGGTAATGGCTTAAGCCCACAAGACGCGATTAAAAACCTAAGCTTATATCCGGCTCAATTGTTGGGCATCGACAACCAGGTGGGAAGCCTTGAAGTTGGCAAAGATGCTGACATGGTTTTCTTTAATGGGGACCCTTTTGAATATACCACCCTTGTGGATCAGGTCATGATTAATGGCCAATTAATGAAGTAACCAAAACACCTTATTTGATAGTTTTATGTTTATACATACAAACCCTGTGACCTATGATGTAGTAATTGTTGGCTCTGGTGCCGGCGGGGGGATGGCCGCAAAGGTGCTGTCCGAATCGGGCTTACGGGTTGCCGTAGTAGAAGCGGGGCCGTTTTTTGATCCCGCAAACGACGCCCATCGCACGCAGCTCCGAAATTCATGGGACTCTCCTAGGCGTGGCGCCGGTTCGACGCGGCCCTTTGGAGATTTTGACGCGGCTTATGGAGGATGGGACATTGAAGGGGAACCTTACACAAGAAAAAATGGCACTCGCTTCGATTGGTTTCGTTCACGAATGCTTGGGGGAAGAACCAATCATTGGGGACGAATTTCTCTGCGTTTTGGGCCTTTAGATTTTAAACGCAAAGATGTTGATGGGCTTGGCGACAACTGGCCTATTGGCTACGAGGATGTAAAACCCTACTATGATCGAGTGGATAAATTGATTGGTGTTTTTGGGTCAAAAGAGGGAATTCACAATGAGCCCGATGGTTTTTTTCTACCACCACCCAAGCCTCGGCTACACGAGCTTTACTATATTAAAGGCGCTCGTAAGGCTAACATTCCGGTGATTCCTTCTCGTCTTTCTATTTTAACCAAGCGTATAAATAATGACCGAGGGGTTTGTTTCTATTGCGGCCAATGTAATCGCTCCTGCTCGGTATATGCCGATTTCTCGTCGGGTAGCTGTCTAATTTTCCCCGCTCAGCGTTCCACTGGTCGAGTAGATTTATATACCGATGCCATGGTTCGAGAGGTGACCACAGACGGCTCTGGCAAGGCAAAGGGTGTTGTATACATAAACAAAGAAGACCGACAAGAATATGAAATCAATGCAAAGGTTGTTGTTTTAGCTGCTTCGGCGTGTAGCTCTGCACGAATTCTACTGAACTCAAAAAGCTCACAGCATCCTCAGGGTCTTGGTAACAGCAGTGGTATGATCGGGCGCTATCTGCATGACTCTACTGGGGCCTCACGCGCGGCACTGGTTCCAGAATTACTAAATCGAAAAACCTATAATGAAGATGGTGTTGGCGGGATGCACGTCTACACACCCTGGTGGCTTAATGACGCCAAGCTAGACTTCCCCCGTGGTTATCACCTTGAGATTTGGGGTGGTTTAGGCACCCCCTCCTATGGCTTCGGTTTTAATCCTGACAGTCTGAATCACCATTTTGGAATCGATGTTGGGGGGTATGGCGACAAACTACGTGAAGACGTTAAAAGGTTTTATGGAGCAGTTATGGGCATTTCTGGGCGTGGTGAATCCGTTCCTCAATATGACAATTATTGTGAAATCGATCCCGATACTGTGGACGAATTTGGTATACCCGTTCTCCGCTTCCATTATAATTGGACAGACCATGAACGCAATCAGGCAAAACATATGCATCAGACATTTGAAGAAATATTTGACGCCATGGGCGCTATTACACTCGGAGACCGCCCAACAGCCAAAAACGAATATGGTTTAGCTGCTCCTGGCCAAATTATTCACGAAGTAGGAACAACTCGTATGGGAGATGATCCAAAAACGTCGGTAACCAATTCATTCCAGCAACTACATGACGTGAAGAATGTATTTGTAGTGGATGCTGGCTCATTTGTTTCTCAAGCCGATAAAAATCCAACTTGGACCATTATGGCCCTTTCTTGGAGAACTTCAGATCATATCGTTGAACAATTAAAAAAACAAAACCTATAATCCGTATGATGAACCGCAGACAATCAATAAAAAGTATTCTCTTGAGCGCTTTTGGAGCTGGATTTGTGTTTAATTCTTCAGCTGAAGCAAAAGATTACCCCGGCTATACGGTTAGTATTGCCGATAAAGATTCCTCCGAATTATTGCGCATTCCATATGCCAACAAAACATGGGATTATGGACGAACAAAAGAAGAAAAGGAGCGGGATGCTGATTTATTTGAACAGCGTTTTTTCAACGATCATGAATTGGCCACTATTGAAGTGCTTTGTGAGCGCATTCTCCCCGCAAGCGATACGGCTGGTTCCGCAGTAGATGCTGAGGTGCCTGATTTTATTTCTTTTATTGTGCTAGACATGCCTTATTTACAAACCAGGTTGCGTGGGGGGCTCATGTGGCTTGATGCATTTTCAAAAAAGCAACATGGCAATACCTTCGTTAGACTCTCCGAAGCTCAACAACTCGGCATCTTAGATCAAATTGCCTATCCCGATAAATTGAACCCAAGCACCGAGCAAGGCGGGCGCTTCTTTAGAGAAATAAGAAACCTCATCCTGACCGGATATTATACCTCCGAAATAGGAGTAAATGACCTTGGTTTCAAAGGAAACACGGCAAATGTATGGGATGGGGTTCCTGCCGATGTTTTGGCCGACCATGAGGTAGATTACGAACCAGAATGGTTAGCAAAATGTGTTAATCAAGATCGGCGGATCGAAATTGCCGAGTGGGACGAAGAGGGCAATCTCTTAAACAATTAATTCTAGTATAAACACCCCGCCTTGGTAACGAAGGCGGGGTATCTATAGATTAATTACCCGAGCTACCGCTAATGGTTTGCCCAAAGAATATGGCGTTAGCAAACAACTTGTTCGTTCCGTACCAAAATGCTCGGAAATTTGGGTTATCGGTCATTGCAATTACTTTTCCACCACCCGCTCTACTCACGATAATGGCCGCTGTACCCGCAATGGTTTCTTCATTGGTTGGGGAAATATAACCACTCGCCAAAGGGTCGTCTGTATAATAAAGCGGTGTTGAATATGGATTCTTTCCCTTCTCTAAAAACATTGTGCTATTACGGAATACTCGTATTACATTCGAATTATATCCGTAAGCAAGAGGGTGGGTAAGATCTAGATTAGCGTTAAAAATAGTGCCCCCTATAACCTCAGCTCCTGAATCGGCGCCCTGTTTAACATATGGCCTCGGTCCATTGTAATCACTTCGCTCGGGACGAACATATTCTATATTCGCCAAACCCTGCTGATTAGCCCAAGATACAGCTTGTTTCATAGCTATTAATACACCCCCTTCACGCACCCACGCCTTGAGTTCTTCGACGGCACCGTTAGACACATCTCCATAGCTATAACCTGTCATAATAATCACATTATATTTGTCTAAATCTACTCTACCAAGGTTAGCCTTATTTAGTATGGTTAATGGCATATGATATCGGCGGTCCATCAAATGCCACATTTCACCTACTTCAGAAGAGTTAATGCCCTCACCTCCAATAACCGCAACTCTAGGCATGTCTAACGATTGGAATTGATTACTTCCAAGGTCAACTCCGCCGACCGAAAGGCCGGTTGAAATATTGAACACGGTAATACCGTCCTCAGAAACCACCTCCTTTACTAGGTCGTGTACGGCTTGCTGGTCGGTTTGTACACCCAAAGGAATCATAATGGTTCCATAATCGAAATTAGTAACCCCAACTTCTGTTACGGCCGAAAAAGGAGCGCTAGCAACTTTCAGTTTTACGCCCGCGCTTTGTAGCCGATACGCCGCTCTTGGGGCATAATATTCATCCCATTCAAAGGCATAGGCATAGGTCGTTTCTCCACCAACAAGGCTTGAAGAAGGCTCCCAAACCCCATTGAATGATTCACCTAAAAGAGATGAATTGAACTGGCGGTCCCCAAGCTCTGCAAACGGCAAATTAAACGCATAGGGCATGGTCCACGCAGACACGTCATAAAATAAGCTATCCTGAAAGGTGTTTCTTCTCTCAAATAATGCTGTTATTAATTTGTACTGGCGCTGGTTTGTGGGGACTACATAATTTTTACCGGCTTCAAAGGTTTCGCCATTCGCTGAGATATTTTTAGCTAAGGTATAGACTTCAATTTCGTGGCGATGTAGCATTTCAGCTAAATGAAAACTTCGCGCCTGATCTTCCTCTTCCCCAAAAACATACGCCTTTATTGAGGAGCGGCTCGCCGCGGCTTGCGCATCTTTATAGAACATTCTCATGTGTTCCAAGAGCTCTGTGCGTAACTCATGAGCCGCCTTTAAAGTTGAAAAAGAAGCCGTAACCTGGTTTCTAATGGTGAAAGGAAACCTGATTACCCCGTGTACACTTTCCTGCGCATGACCCCGAGAGCTGGCTTGTTCAAACAAAATACCTATAGAGCCCTGAACATCTGGATAGGTAGACCCTTTGCCATAGTAGTAGTCATCAAAGCTTTCTTTGCTGTAATACAATGATTGAATCTGATCCAGCGCATCGGCGTGGTATTCTCCAATACTGGCCGTAAGATCTTGGTTGCTTTTTGGGGTTAGTGGATGGGTGCGGCTTGGAATGCCTGGTTGAAAAAAGAACGTTGAATTGGTGCCCATTTCATGGTGATCGGTTAACACATTAGGCTTCCATTCCTGATATTTGGCAACCCTACCTTGACTCTCTGGGTGCTGAACCAACATCCAGTCTCTATTCAAATCGAACCAATAATGATTCGTTCGGCCACCCGGCCACACCTCATCAAATTCTCTTGATTGTGGATCGGTAACCAGTGTATTGGTGCTTTTATGGATGTTTGCCCAATAAGCAAAGCGGTTCAGCCCGTCTGGATTTATACTTGGGTCAACCAGGATAATCGCATCCGACAATAACTGCTCAATTTCCGGTCCTTGTGCCGCCGCCAATCTGTACACTACCGCTAATGATGCGTTTGCACCACTTGGCTCATTTCCATGTACACTGTAACTCATTTGAACCACAACTGGCATCTCTTCAAGGTTTAACGCTCCCGATTGCGAAGGATCGCTTAGTGTGCGGTGGGTCGCTTTTATTTGATCAATATTCTTATGGTTCTCTGGCGAGGTTATAATTAAGGAAAGTAATTTTCGGTTCTCATACGTTCGCCCGTATTCCGAAATACTAATTCGGTCCGATGCCTCCGCCACAGCATACATGTACTCCACCAGCTGATCATGTCTCACGTGCCATTCTCCTAGCTCATGACCCAATATTTGCTTCGGTGTGGGAATACTAGCGTCGTAACGTACATTCGGGTCTAAAAAATAGCTTAAATCTTCTTGTTGGGCATATAGGCTAGAAACCGACCAAGAGATGGTAGCTACCAATAAATAGATTATGCTTTTAAATTGAACTTTCTTGAGGTTGTGACTATTCATGATATGTTATTTCGGTTAAGTAAACTTCCGCTGCCTGGCGGCAATGACTTAGAATATACTACAATAGATTTATGAAAAAAGAGGTAAAAACACGGTCATAATGTGCTTTTTTAGAATGCGATTTTTTACTACTCTCAGAAAAGAACACTAACCAATATGTTGTATGGACGGTAAAGTAACTACCATTAAAAGCACCTTAAAACATGCCCTTGGCCCCGGTTTAATTCTTGCCGCTGCCGCTATTGGGGTCTCACACCTGGTTCAATCGACTCGTGCAGGCGCCCTTTATGGGTTTGCTTTGGTTTGGGCGGTTATACTCGCCAATCTTTCTAAATACCCCTTTCTAGAGTTCAGCCCGAGATACACCGTTGTTATGAAAGAAAGTCTTATTCAGGGTTACAAGCGCCTTGGCCCCTGGGCTTTATGGTCTTTTGGTGTTTTCACCGTGTTCACGATGTGTATTGTTCAGGCGGCCGTAACGGCGGTAACCGCAAGTTTAGCAAATGAACTTACCGGGTTGAACCTTTCTCCTTTGATTATGAGTAGCTTAGTCTTAATGGTTTGCCTTTTACTGCTCATAAAAGGACAATATTCGGCTCTAGATGGTGCCATTAAGATTATATTGGTGGTTCTCACCATCTCTACCATTATTGCGGTAGTTATGGCATTTACACGACCCGATGCTTTGGCGCTACCAGAGGCTCCTAGTGTATGGGATGCTTCAGGTATCACCTTTATGATAGCGCTAATGGGATGGATGCCTATTTTATTGGATGCTTCGGCGTGGCACTCCCTTTGGATAATGGAGCGGAGTAAACAAACCAAACATAAACCGGTACTTAAAGATACCTTAATCGATTTTAATATTGGGATGATTGGTGCCGGGATATTAGCGCTCGCTTTTTTGTCGTTAGGCGCGCTCATTATGTTTGGCTCTTCTGAAACTTTTGCCAGCAGCGGATCCGAATTTGCCAGCCAACTAGTCGAATTATACACATCAACCCTTGGAGAGTGGACCTACTGGATTATTATCGTTTGTGCCTTTACCGCTATGTTTAGTACAACACTTACCGTTACCGACGCCTACCCGAGAACTTGTTCACATCTTTTTAACCTAAATCGTCTCGATAAACCAGAGGAAACTCCTTGGTACTCTACTTATCGGGGCCTTTTGGTTATCATCTCTTTATTTTCTTTGGTCATCCTCTATTTTGCTGGGGGTAACTTTATTTTTATGGTTGATTTGGCTACCAGTGTTTCTTTCTTAACTGCCCCAGTTTTTGCTTTTATTAACTATAAACTCATTTATTCAAAACACTTCCCTGAGGAATATCGACCTTCAAAGTGGTTAAAGTGGTTAAGTTGGGCCGGCATGATTTTTATCACGGGTTTTGCTTTATTATTTATGATTTGGAAATTTTTCCTTAATTAACCTTTAACCCTTGCCTATGTGGCCCAGCCCCCGAGAGGCTTTCAATAGTATTAGCCATCAGCTTGGCGCCATTTTTAGTCTGTTCATCACGGCCTTATATCTAATGTATGCGGATGATGATGTTGCTCTAAAATGGAGTTTAGTAGTTTACGGTTTAAGCACTTTTGGAATGTTTTTAGCCAGTGCTCTTTACCACGGTATAAATGGTTCAAAAGAAACCATAGCAAAGCTTAGAAAATTAGATCATATAATGATTTATGGTGTTATAGCGGGGGGTTATACCCCCATTGCGGTTGATGTTTTACAAGAACCAACAGGGTTCTATGTCTTGATCAGCATTTGGCTTTTTGCGGGTATTGGCGTGCTCAAAAAACTATTTTGGATGCATGCACCATCCTGGTTATCAACCCTCATCTATCTTGTGATGGGGTGGGTCTCTGTATTTATACTACCCTCGATTTGGGCTAATACCTCTCCAACATTTGTGAAAGGAATCATACTCGGCGGTCTCTTTTATACGGGAGGTGCTTTTGTTTATGGGTTTAAAAAACCAGATCTTTGGCCAGAGTGGGTTGGTTTTCATGGATTATGGCATATTTTTGTATTGGCGGGCGCCGTCTCTCACCTGTTGGCACATCTATTATATTTCACATCATTGGGTTAATATTTATTAATGAATGAGCTCTTTACTTTTTACCACATGTCTAATAAAAAGTTTTTTGTTAGCCTTTTTTTAGCGCTTTTTTCTATAAGCGCTTTTGCCCAAAGCAATCTTCCTCTCTATCCTACCCAACATCGCCCTATCAATGGGGACTGGTTAATCTTATCTACCGATCATTTCAAAATTATCTATCCCGAACGGCTGGATTCTATAGCTATTAAGAGTGGAAAGATATTGGAACAACAATACCCTTTAGCTAAAGCACTGGCCGGTGGTTATTTGAAAAATTTTCCCGTGGTCATTTCTGATTATTCTGATTTGAGTAATGGGTATGTACAAGCATGGAATTTTAAATCTGAAATTATTCTTGCCCCTATTAAGGGAAAAGCAATGAATCCAAGAAGTGGAAGTTGGTTGGAGCTTGTTCTCTCTCATGAATTGTTACATGCCACTCATGCCAATGTAAAAGGATCTAAAGGGTTAAACGCTTTTGGTTTTTTGTTTGGACCAGACTTAACCAGAAGTTTAAATTTTTACCCACCTGTTGGAATACATGAGGGCCTTGCGGTATATCATGAAGGAGTAAATGGGGTTTCCTCTGAACATGGTGGGCGAGGAAATTACGCTTACTTTAAATCCAAGTTTTGGTCCAATCTCATGAGCGAAAGACCTTGGTCCTTAGGTGATGGGCTGATACCTAGTCACTATAGTTATCCTCAGGGTCGTCACTATATAGCTGGATACCATTTTATAGATTGGTTACATCAATCTTATGGCGATACTATTTCAAAAGAAACCATTGAGCGTCATTATAACCGTTTTATTTTTGGTTATGGATTTGCTTTAAAACATACTACTGAGCAATGGCCTGCTCGCTTGTATAATGAATATATAGCTTGGGCTAAAGAATATTATTTAGCCACCATCTCTGGTACTACTATATATACCCCTAGTACTAACGAATATATTTCTGGATCGGAAGAGGATCGTTTAGAACATCGCCCCTTATGGATTAACCAAGAAAATATTATCTACTACGCTAGTAGTTATCATTCCCCTAGTGGTTTCTATATCTATAATATAGAGAGTAAGAAACATCAATTATTACACGAAACTTTTCTGGTTGAAGACTATGTCTATTCCTTAGATAAAAGAACAAATACCTTATATTTTTCCTCTTATAAAGCAGGTTCAAGGTATAGTGATCAAGTAAATTCACACCTATATACATTAGATTTAGCTCCTTTTCTAAATGGCGAAAAGACTCAACAGAATGACATTCTCACTATACCAAATAGCTTACGTATGTATGCTCCAGCATTTGATGAGTATAGAAACAGTGTTTGGGCGTTAAAAACAGACAGAGAGGCTGCTCAAATATATGAGCTTCGTGACGAAACGTGGGTTCAATGTAGTGATTTCAATGATCTTCGCCCTATAAGTTTACAAGTACACGAAAAAATCGAGGGTTTATATGCTATTATAGCCCAAAAAAGAGGTATACAAGGGGTGTGGTTTTTTGAAATGAATAACTCAAGTTCGTGCTCATTTATACAACAAAAACTGGAAGGAGTGCCTGATGTTAGTTTTAAAAACAGTTCTATACTGGATATTAATTGGCACCCCACTCAAGAAAAATTATTACTAACAAAAGACAACAAAGAAAGAATAAGTCTTGTTGAATATGATCTAAGTAATCATACTGCTTATTCTAAAATTACTACCTCTTTTGGTGCTTTTGAAGGTACTTATTCACCAACGGCCGATCGACTTGCTTTTATAGATGTAATAGATGGAAAAAATTTAGTCACTATCATATCTAATAAAAACGACCTTAATTCTGCTAAAGTATCTCTTGCAGCTTCTGATGATATTCAATCTGAGGTATCTAATTCCTATTTAGGTTCTGAATCTATAAACAGTGATACCTGGTTTATTCAAGAGTATAAAAAAGATCATTCATGGTTAAAACCACGAATTCTTTTCCCTCAAGTAAATGAACAAAATACATTTAATAATGAGCCCTTAACAGATGTACAAGTAGGATTATATGTACAATCAACAGATGTTCTTCAGCAGCGTAGTTATGCTTTTGCTCCTTCTTTTTACCAAAATAATTTTTGGTATGATCTACGATATGAGCATAAAACTTTTTGGCCAGGTCTACTTTTAAACAACTACAGAACTCCTGGTTATTTTTCTACAACGCTTCAAAGTAATGAGCAAATTGGATTAATATCAGATGAGCGTGGTTGGTCTATTGGGGTACCATTATTTTATCGTTTTAATAATATCACTCGTAGCAATTTTATACAGTTTACTCCTACGATTAGTATCGATAAACAACGTTATTTAGATGCAAATGGCGAGGTTTTATCATCCTATATAAATCAGATGAAATTAGGCTTTAATCTAAATCTTAATTTCAATGTTCAGCAACTATATAGAGATATTCAGCCTAGAAATGGTTTAGTGACCCAGATTTTTAGTTCAACTAGTTTAAGTGATGCAACAGGTAGGTTTACATTAGATAATAATCAGTTTACTTATACTCTGAATAAGCGGTATGGTATATATGCAGAGCAAAAATTATATCTACCTATCTGGAAAAAGCAAAATATATCTACTCTTATTGAAGCAGCTGTCTTACAACAAAGTGATAATTTGTTATACAGTACTAATGTAATTCGAAAAGATGGTTATTTAAGCCCTGTTTTTCCTCAAAGTGCATTTTTAGGCCGATTTACAACCGAAACTATAATTCCTGTAGCTTACTTTGATCAAGGCTTTTTTATCGTTCCTACAACCTTACAGACTATTTATTTAAAGTTATTTACTCACAGAATGTACGATTTCGATGTAAGTAGTACTTCAAATTATCCAACTCGAACAAGTATTGGATCAACTTTAAATATATTGTTTAACCTATCTAATATTGAATTATCGATAGGTTTTGGTTGGATTTATGATGTTACAGAAAAGAAAAGTGATTTAATTATGGGTTCTTTTTAACAGAACCTAAAATATGAGTCTGTTCACCTAGTTCTTTAGCAGTATCACATACCTTTTGCACATCATCTGAGTGCACCACACATATTAGTCCAATCCCTAAATTAAAGGTAGCTCTCATATCCTCCTCAGGAACATCACCTAATCGTTGTATTAAGGAGTAAATGGGTGGTCTGTTCCAAGACTCCCAATCTATTGCTAACTGTAAATGCTTAGGTAGTATTCTTTTTGTATTTCCTACTATACCACCACCTGTTATATGAGAAAATCCATGAACACCATCAATATTTTTTAATGTCTGAATGAGTTGAAGGTAGGATTTATGAACTTTTAAGAGTTCTTCAGAAATACTACAACCTAGTTCTTCAACAACTTCATCTATTTCGAAGTGATAAAAGAGTACTTTTCTCGCCAGTGAGTAACCATTCGTATGAAGTCCTGTACTTTCAAAACCTATTAGTATATCACCTTCTTGAATCGTACTACCATTTATTATTTGATCTTCATCTACAATTCCTACAATGGTTCCTGCTAAATCAAATTCGCCTGATTTATAAATATCTGGCATTTCAGCTGTTTCACCACCAATTAAAGCAACATTATTTTCTTTACATGCTTGTGCAAACCCACTAATAACATCTACACCGACATTCTTTTCCAATTTTCCTGTAGAAAAATAGTCTAGAAAGAATAACGGGGTTGCACCACAAACAGCAATATCATTAATACAATGATTTACTAAATCCTGCCCAACCGTTGTGTACTTTTTTGCTTTGTAAGCCACAATTAGTTTGGTACCAACACCATCTACAGAACTAACAAAAACAGGGTTTTTGAAGGATGAAAGCTGTGGCTTAAAAAATCCACCAAATCCACCAATATTACTTAATACTTCAACACCATGAGTTTCTTTTACGATGTCCTTTATAGATTCTACAAGTTCCTCACCCGCTTTTATATCAACACCAGAATCTTTGTATGTAAATGAAGTTTTTGTCATGCCTAATTATTATTCATTAATTCACTATCAAATATACCATCTTTGTTCTATTTGTATGGGATCAAATAAGCTTATTTTTCCACAGGGGTTTTATAGATATAATAAAATTTAAATAATTAGTAATAAGTAGTAGGCACTGTGGAAAAGTGAATAACTAAGCTATTCATATCTCTTTTTGTAAGAGGTAATAAATGTTATTAAATGTGTGGATAAAGAATCCATTAAAAACCTCTTTTTAATTCAATTTGGAAGGTTATTTAAATATTTTGAATCAACTAATAAAGTTATTAACT
>Ga0181593_10000083_pt1 | contig 68989 bp, 47 predicted proteins | sample 071ome_19_FD_133756 | JGI IMG/M metagenome (GOLD analysis project Ga0181593, IMG submission 133756) | Coastal salt marsh microbial communities from the Groves Creek Marsh, Skidaway Island, Georgia - 071413AT metaG (megahit assembly) | ecosystem: Environmental > Aquatic > Marine > Intertidal... | reverse complement strand
CCCGGGGACGAGGCCCGGGATCACGGTCTCGCGGGCTAGAAGCTCGCGCTCTTCGGTGTGACCACCTGAGCCTCCAGCGCGACCATCAGGCGGTTCTGACAGTCCTCGAGGTGGGCCCGGGTGTAGTCATCGATCGAGCCGGACTGCCCGCGGAGGTAGGAGCCGATCCGGCTCGCCACCTCGTTGCAGTGCATCCGGGCCAGGGACGAGATCGTCCGCATCGAGGTGCTCGCGCCCGCGTCCATCAGGCTGAGGTCGGTCAGTCGACCGATGCTCTCGAGCTGGAGGCCGCGACGGAGGCTCGAGATCGCCGGCTGACGGGGGCTGACCGGGGCCGACGGCGGGCTGTCGAGGTCGCTCCAGATCTCCCCGACGATCGCTGCCATCATCTCCGAGAGGGTGAAGGCATCCTCATCGGAGGGGACGTAGACCTCGCCGTCGTAGACGCGACGGAGGGTGGTCGGATTCATCATCTGCGAGAGGGCGCTCGCCTGAATCCCCCGGATCTGATCGTGCACCGGGTAGCTGGAGTCGCTGAGCATCGCCCGGAAGCCGCCGTCGATCCACTTGTCCACCGTCATGTGCGACAGCAGCTCCGGCGAGAGGCCGAACGCCTCGTCCCGGAAGGTGTTCTCGATGACGAACCGCAGGGCGTCGCGCTGGGTCGAGGCCTCGACCACCTGGATCGGCGGCGCGTCAGTCGCATCCCCCTTCTTCGCCCGACTGATGTGGGCGCCGCCCAGCCAGTTGGAGACGATGCCCACCGCGCGCATGTGGAGGCTGAGGGTCAGGTTGTACCCCGCCCGCGACTTCGACCAGCTGTCCCCGTCCTGCACGAAGCGGTCGAGGATGCGCTCGCGATGCCAGCGGGCGAGCTCCATCTGGCTCTCGGCGTAGTCGAGGGGGTTCTTCGTGAAGTCGTAGCGACGGGCGAAGGGATCGGGACCGCTGGTGTCCTCATCCGTGAGGTAGGCGAGCTCCGGCTCCACGCACCGGGCGAGGATCCCGTCGAGCTTCTTGTCGAAGGTGTAGCCGTACTCGATCGCCCACAGGTCGTAGGGACCCGGGCCGGTCATGGCGTAGTCCCCCTGGATCCGCTCGGGATCCATGTTGATGTTGATCGGGGTGTAGTCCATGACCGAGCCGGTGAACGGCTTCCCCTTCACCGCCTCGGAGTTGATCTCCTCGAGGGTGTAGAGGCTCGACGCCTTGAAGTTGTGGCGCAGGCCGAGGGTGTGCCCCACCTCGTGGCAGACGAGGTCCGCGAGCAGCGGTCCGATGAAGCTGGCGGGCATGCCGTCGAGCATGTCCTCCTTCGGCTCCTCGTCCTCCTCCCCCTCCTTCGGCAGAAGGGTGCTGCGCAGCATCGCGAGATGCATGCGCATGATGGCGAGGTCGAAGGACTTTCCGTCCGCGGCCATGCAGAGCCCGTTCACCTGGCTGACGCGGCCCAGGAGGCCATCGAACTCGTCATCCCCGAGCATCTGGTGATCGCCGTGGGCCGCGGCGTGGCCGCCGAAGGCGGTCGGGCCGTGGTCATGACGGTGCTGGATCATCTCGGTGCGGTCCGCGGGGCTCGCGAAGAGCACCCGGGGATCCCAGGAGGGGTTCCGCTCGAGCCACTGGAGGGTCTCCGCGGACATCCCCTCGGTCGCCAGCTCGGGGAGGAGCTTGCTGAAGTCCGTCTCGAAGCTCCGGATCCAGCCGTCGGTGAGGACGATGTCGGCATCGAGGATCTCGCCCGTCATCGGGTCGACCCGGCTCGGACCGATCGCGGTCCCGACATCGTTGTTCAGCCACCGGACGAAGTTGTAGCGGACATCCTCCGGGTCCTTGTCCATGTGGGCCCCGGTGCTGGCGTCCTGGTAGCGGACCTCGATGGCGTTCAGGATCCCGATCCGCTCGAACGCCTCGTTCCAGTCGAGGATCCCCTCCGCCACGAACCGGCGATACCGGATCGGCGTGGTGTGCTCGACGTAGAAGACGATCGGCTCCTTCGGCGGGCTGAGCTTCAGCTTGGGGTCCGCCTTCTCAAGGTGCCAGCGGTTGATGTAGCGCGTGCGGACGTCGTCGTCCTGGTACTTGCCGTAGTCCTCGTAGCTCGTGGTGAAGAAGCCGACCCGGGAGTCCGCCGCCCGCGGCTTGTAGGCCGGGTTCTTCTTGATCACGCTGATCGAGTAGTGGAGGGACTTCAGGACGCCGCCGGAGACGGGGACCTCGAAGCCGACCTCGACGTTCTCGGGGAACGCCTTGGCGGAGTCGATCTTCGCGAGGCGGGGGTTGAGCCCCGTGGCGGAGCGCCCGAAGAAGGTCGAGGCCTTCCCGAGGAGCAGCCCATCGAGGTCGATGACCGGGCCTCCCCCCGGACCCATGCACTCGATGGGGATGTCGAGGAGGATCCGGTCGGTGAAGAGGCGATTGACCGAGCTCTTCGACTCGGAGTCGCCGGTGGAGCGGATCTCCAGGTTCGGCTGCACGAGCGCGAGGCGCTTGTCGTATCGGCGCCAGTAGCAGTAGAGATCTCCCGCCTGCAGACCGGCGAAGCGCTCCCCGCTCGCCACGGTCATGGCGAAGAAGTAGCGGTCCTTCGTGTAGCTGCGCGGGAGCTCGGCGAGCATCTGCCCGTCCTTGTCCCGCTTCCAGATCGTGAAGAGGCTCTTCGCCCCATCGGCGGTGGAGACCACCTTCTGGTAGCCCTCAGCGACCTTGTCGAAGGGGGGGAACTCCGGGCGCTTCTCGCCACCCTGGGCGAGGGCGGAGGTCGCCGTGACGGCGACGAGAAGCAGGGCGGGCAGAAGCGATCTGTGCATGATCGGCACCTCTCTTGGGGAATCGGGGTCCCTCTGGGGTCTCGGCTCTCACGGGGCGCTTCGCAGCGGACGGGCCGATGGTTGCGGCCGTCCGGCGGCCCGCAGCCCGGGCCGGATCCGGTCCGGATCCCTGCGCGCTCGCTCCGCTCGATTCTCATCGGAGTGCGGCGCGGACATGGTATCCGCGCCCGCGTCCCCCTTCCACCACCCAACTCTTGTCTCCTCCGCAGGTTGCGCCGAACCCGGCGCGGGGCCGAGCGCGCATGAAGCGGTTGCCAACCGGCTCGGACTCCCCATCCTGAGGGAGTGCGCGCCGATCGCCTCTCCCCGGGAAGGGAGCCGGCCCTGAGAGCGCGCGGGAAGGACCGGTATGCGCTTCCTCATCCTGCCGATCGCTCTCTTCGCCGTGGGGGCTCTCTACTGGTGGCTCCCGATCGCGCCCTTCACCGTCGCCGCGGACGGGACCGACACCGCGGCCGCAGCGGCGGCCGCAGGCCGGGAGCCGGACTTCTGGGGGCACTGGGGGGACGGGAAGTCCGAGATCTCGAGCTACGCCCTCGAGTACCCACGCTACGGCTCTCCCCGGGAGGGGGTCGCGGTCACGATCTTCGTGAACGAGCAGCTCTCGGAGAAGGCGCGGGTCAAGCACGAGGATCCATCGCGGGGAGAAGAGGACATCCTCCCGGTGATGAAGCTGAACTGGATTCAGGACTTCCCCACCGGGATCTACGACTACTCGCTGATGACGACCGTCTTCGCGCTCCTCGAGGAGCGCGGCGGGATCCCGGCGGGAGCGCTGAAGAAGGTCTCGTTCAGCGCCCAGGAGTGGTGCGGACACATCTACTCCCAGCTCCTCTTCTCCCCCGGTCGGACCGAGCTCAGCTCCCACAGCTACTTCGACGGCGAGGGGGATGTGGAGGCGAGCCTCGACCTCCCCGCCGGGGGGCTCTCCGAGGATGCGCTGCTCCTCTGGGCCCGGGGCTTCGCGGGAGCACGCCCCGCGCCCGGCGCCTCGATCGAGGTCCCGCTCCTGCGCTCCCTCGAGAAGTCCCGCCTCCTCCATGTCGACCTCGGGTGGCAGACCGCCACCGCGACCCGCGAGGAGCAGCCGAGAGAGGTGCGGGTCCCCGCGGGGAGCTTCGTGGTCGACCGATACACGCTCTCGGTCCCGGCCGCCCGCGTCGAGCGCTCCTGGCCGGTGGGCGCGCCGACGATGGAGCTGCCGGCGAGCATCTGGACGGTCGATGTGGAGGGTCGGTTCCCCCACCGGATCGTGCAGTGGTCCCGCGACGACGGGCTCCGCGCCCGGCTCCTCGGCAGCGATCGCATCCCCTACTGGGAGCGGAAGGGGCCCGCCGGGATCTCGGAGCTGGGCAAGATCGGGCTGCGCCCCCGACCGCCGCGGACACCCTGAGGGGGGAGAAGCCGGAGACGGAGCTCGGCCTGCCCTGCTACCATGACCTCCCCCCGAAGATGGAGGTCCCGAATGTCCCGCCCCCCGCTCGCCCCGCGCCCCCGCCGGGAGCGCACCGCCCCCCTCTCCCTCGCGCTCCTCGGACTGCTCCTCCCCCTGCTCGTCACGCCCCCCGCCCCGGCTCAAGCGGGGGGGGAGACAAAGGAGGCGGCGGACCCGACCGGGGATGCCTTTCCCCGGCCCCCGGAGCCGACCACCACGGAGCACACCATCCGGATCGGTGGCGCCGAGATCCCCTACCGGGCGACGGCGGGCACGCTCACCCTCCGACGGGAGGATGGCAGCGAGCGCGGCCACATCTTCTCGGTGAGCTACCTGCGCAGCGGAATCGAGGACACCTCCCGGCGCCCGGTCACCTTCGTCTTCAACGGAGGGCCCGGCTCATCCTCGGTCTGGCTTCACCTCGGGATGCTCGGCCCTCGCCGGGTGGTCATGGATGACGAGGGCTTCCCCCTCCCGCCGCCGGGGCGCCTCGTCGACAACGAGCACTCCCTGCTCGATGTGACCGACCTCGTCTTCATCGATCCGGTGATGACCGGCTACAGCCGCCCGGCGGAGGGGGAGGAGAAGGGTCAGTTCCACGGCTTCCGGGAGGATGTGGAGTCGGTGGCGGAGTTCATCCGGCTCTGGACCACCCGCCACGAGCGCTGGGACTCCCCGAAGTTCCTCTGCGGCGAGAGCTACGGCACCACCCGTGCCGCCGGCCTGGCGGGCGAGCTCCAGGGGCGCCACGGCATGTACCTGAACGGGCTGATGCTCGTCTCCTCGATCCTGCAGTTCCAGACGGCGCGCTTCGATGTCGGCAACGACCTCCCCTACGTCCTCTTCCTCCCGACCTACACCGCGACCGCGTGGTACCACGGCCAGCTCGCCGCGGATCTTCAGGAGGACCTGCCCCGCGCCCTCGCGGAAGCGGAGGAGTTCGCGCTCGGTGACTACACCCTGGCCCTGATGCGGGGATCCCGCCTCGAGGGGGAGGAGCGGAAGGGGATCGCCGGCCGGCTCGCCCGGCTCACGGGGCTCTCCGAGGAGTTCGTCCTCGACTGCGACCTCCGCCCCTCCATCTCCCGCTTCGTGAAGGAGCTGCGTCGGGACGAGGGGATCACGGTCGGTCGCCTCGACTCCCGCTTCCGAGGCCGGGACCGCGACGACGCCGGCGAGCGCTACGAGTTCGACCCGAGCTACGCCGCGATCCAGGGGCCCTACACCTCCTGCGCGAACGCCTACCTGCGGGAGGAGCTCGGGTACGCGTTCGACATGCCCTACGAGATCCTCAGCGGGCGGGTCCGCCCGTGGAGCTACGCGAATGTCGAGAACGAGTACCTCAACGTGGCGGAGACCCTGCGGCGGGCGATGGAGCAGAACCCGGCGCTCCATGTCCATGTCGCCAACGGGTACTACGACCTCGCGACCCCGTACTTCGCGACGCACTACACCTTCGACCACCTCTCGAGCGACCCGGCCGTCAACGAGCGCGTGACGATGAGCCACTACGAGTCCGGGCACATGATGTACATCCAGCTCGCCTCCCTCGCGGAGATGCGCCGGCAGCTCCTGCCCTGGCTGGAGAAGGCGAGCGGAGCGGAGCAATGAGCTCCCGGGGGATCCGCCCGCTCCTCCTCGGCGCCCTGCTCGTCGCAACCCTCCTCACCGCCGCGGGGGGAGCGGGTCGAGCCGCGGAAAGGGATGAGGGGCCGACCGCCCGCATCGAGGCCGTCCTCGACTCCCTCCACCGGGCCGCGGCGGAGGGGGATGAGGAGACCTACTTCGGCCTCTTCACGCCGGAGGCGATCTTCCTCGGGACGGACGCGGGCGAGCGCTGGACGATCGAGGAGTTTCGCGCCTTCGCGCTCCCCTACTTCGAGCGCGACAGCGCGTGGACCTACACGCCCACCCAGCGGCATGTGACCCTCCTCCCGGACGGGCGCGCGGCGTTCTTCGACGAGCTCCTCGATCAGGAGAAGTACGGGGTCTGTCGCGGCTCCGGCCTGCTGCGGCTCATCGATGGAGAGTGGCGGATCGCGCAGTACCATCTCACCTTCCCGATCCCCAACGAGGTGGCCGGACAGGTCACTCGCTGGATCCGGGACCCGGCCGCGGGCACCCGCTGGATCTTCGTGGTCCGCCACGCGGAGAAGAACGCCGGCGAGGACCCATCCCTCAGCGTCACCGGACTCGCCCGGGCGAAGCGCCTCGCGCTGATCCTCGAGGACGCGCCGATCCGCGCCTGCTTCGCGAGCGAGTATCGCCGCACCGTCGAGACCGCCCGACCGGTCTCGAGGCAGAGCGAGGTCCCGGTGACCGGGATCCCGGCGAGGGACCTCGACACCCTGACGGCGCGGCTCCTCGAGACCCCGACCGGAGGGGCGGCCCTCGTGGTCGGACACTCGAACACCGTGCCCGCGATCCTCGCCCGCCTCGGCATCGAGGAGGAGGTCGTCATCGAGGAGGGGGAGTACGGAGCCCTCTTCCTCGTGCAGCTCTCTCCCCTCGGTCCCGAGCTGCTCCGCCTCCGCTTCTGACCCCGCACCCTCCGCCCCGCGACCGGGAAGGCCCCCCGTGAACCGACTGCCGATCGTCGCCGCGCTGCTCCTCCTCGCCCTCCCGCTCCCCGGCCAGGAGAGCGGTCCGCCCCTCGCGCGGCCCGCCCTCTCCCCGCTCGATGTCTTCGAGCTGGAGGTCGCGGACGATCCCCGGATCTCCCCGGACGGCCGGAGCATCGTGTATGTCCGCCGCTCCTTCGACCTGGAGACCGACCGCTCGCGCGGGCACCTCTGGATCATCGATGTGGAGAGCGGGCGGCACCGCCCGCTCCTGCGCGAGGGCACCGGCTCCTCCCCTCGCTGGTCCCCGGACTCCGGCCGCGTCGCGTTCCTCCGCGAGGGCCAGATCTGGATGAAGCATCTCGACGGAGCGCGGGAGGAGATGCCGATCACCCGGGTGCGGGATGGCGCGGGGAGCCCCGTCTGGTCCCCGAGCGGGGATCGGATCGCCTTCCTGATGACGGTCCCGGCGAAGTCACGAGGGTGGAAGTCGATCCCCCAGCCCCCCGAGGGGGCGAGCTGGGCGGAGGCCGCCACGGTCATCGACCGCCTCGTCTACCGTCGGGACGGCGCGGGCTACGTCGAGGGGGGGCACCGGCATCTCTTCATCGTCCCGAGCGAGGGCGGCACCGCGCGCCAGCTCACGGAGGGTGACTTCGATCACGCCGGCCCGCCGAGCTGGGGCGCGGATGGCCGCCGCATCTACATCAGCGCGAACCGCGACGAGGACTGGGAGTACGCGAGCGACGAGTCCGAGGTCTGGGAGGTCGAGGTCGAGGGAGGCGCGATGCGCGCCATCACCGATCACGCCGGCCCGGACGGATCCCCCCAGGTCTCGCCGGACGGCCGCTGGCTCTCGATCATCGGCAACGATGCGTCGCGGCTCGGCCATCGCCAGGGAGAGCTGACGGTGATCGAGCTCGCCACCGGCCGGCGACGCCTGCTCACCGGCGGCTTCGACCGGGGGATCGGACGCGCGGTCTGGAGCGGGGATTCCCGCGGGATCTTCGTGCAGTACGACGACCGGGGCCGGAGCTGCATCGGCTGGGTGGCCCTCCCCGACGGGGAGGCGGAGAGCCCCGAGGTCGAGCTCCGGGTCCGGGGCATCGGCGGCACCTCCCTCGGCCGCCCCTACTCCGGCGGCGCCTTCTCCGTCGCCGGGGATGGCACGATCGCCCACACGATGGGAAGACACGATCGGCCGGCGGATGTCGCGATCCTCACGAGCGGCGGGGACGCGCCGCGCCTCCTCACGAAGCTGAACGAGGACCTCCTCGGCGAGCGGACCCTCGGGGCCATCCGGGAGATCACGGTCCCATCCCCCCATGACGGCCTGCCGATCCAGGCGTGGCTCGTCTTCCCCCCCGACTTCGACTCCCGGGGGAGCTACCCGCTCATCCTCGAGATCCACGGGGGGCCCTTCGCCAACTACGGCCCCCGCTTCTCCGCCGAGGTCCAGCTCTTCGCCGCGGCGGGGAACATCGTCCTCTACGTGAACCCGCGCGGCTCGACGAGCTACGGGGCCGACTTCGCCAACGAGATCCACCATGCGTACCCCGGCCATGACTACGACGACCTCATCGGCTGCGTCGATGCCGTGATCTCGGAGGGGTACGTCGACACCGATCACCTCTTCGTGACCGGCGGGAGCGGCGGCGGGGTGCTCACCGCATGGATCGTGGGGAAGACCGACCGCTTCCGCGCGGCGGTGGTCGCCAAGCCCGTGATCCACTGGGCGAGCTTCGTCCTCACCGCCGACTTCTCGAACTACTTCGCGATGTACTGGTTCCCCGGCCCCCCGTGGGAGCACCCCGAGCAGTACTGGGCCCGCTCCCCCCTCTCCCTCGTCGGCAATGTCTCCACGCCGACGATGCTCCTCACCGGCGAGGAGGACTACCGGACCCCGATGTCGGAGACGGAGCAGTACTACCAGGCGCTCAAGCTGCGGAAGGTCGAGACCGCCATGGTGCGGATCCCCGGGGCGGGCCACGGCATCGCCGCGCGACCGAGCAACCTGATCCGCAAGGTCGCGTACATCCTCGCGTGGTTCGAGCGGCACTCCGACGCCCCCTGACCGGTCGGGGCGTCCCCGGCCGGCGACCCCTCGGGGCAGTTCCCCACAGAGCCCTTCAACGATCCCGGCCGGGGGAGTAACCTCGGGGTTCGACCCCTTCCGGAGGAGGAACCGATGGCATCCCCCGCGCGAACCCGATGCTGGCTGACCGGCCTCGTGCTGGCCCTCCTCCTAGGCGCCTTCCTGCCTCCGGCCGCCGCGGACGCTGCCGACCTCCCCGAGCTGCGGGATGAGCTGACGAAGGCGCTCCGTCGCAAGCAGGACGCCGCCACCTCCCGTCTCCTCGACCAGATGATCGAGCTCGGGAGCGTCGACGCCGCGGAGGTCCTCATCGCGGACGCGCTCCTCTCCGGCCGACCGGAGATCGAGACGATGCTTCAGGAGAAGCTCGCCGCCGCGCCGTGGAGCACCCTCGTGCACTGGCTCTGCAATCGCTGCAACAACCATGAGCGGTACGAGGTCCGGGTCCAGCTCGTTCGCATCCTCACCCACCGTGACGACAGGGATGCCTTCGTCGCCCTGCTCTCCGCGCTCCTCGATCCGGTGGAGCCGGTGAAGATGGCGGCGGTCTCGGCGATGCGATCGCGCAACCAGCGCACCTCGATCCCCCACCTGATCCGCGCCCTCGAGCAGGAGATCCAGCTCGAGCGGGAGCTCGGCCAGATCGCGACCGAGATCCGTGAGCTCCTCAACGACTGGTACGGCAAGGAGCTCTACGGTCCGAGCGAGTTCCTCCAGGTCTGGAACCGCCACAAGGACATCCTCCTCGATCCGAACAAGCAGCGGCAGAAGGACCCCCTCGGCGAGATCGACACCCGGTTCCGGGGGACCGGGGTCGATGTGAAGGTGGACTTCTTCGGCGAGGAGATCCTCACCCAGCGGATCGTCTTCGTGATGGACACGAGCATCAGCATGAAGGAGGAGGATGCCCCCCCGCCTCCGGAGGAGGAGTCCCGGCCCGGGGTGGACGGAGACCGGACCGGCGGCACCGGAGTCGGCGGGGATGGACGCGAAGGAGACCGCCGCCGCCGTCCGCAGCTCGGGGAGCGCCAGCGCCTCAAGCGGGTTCAGAACGAGCTGGTCCGCCTGATCTCCAACCTCCCGCCGAAGTTCGAGTTCACGATCATCTCCTTCGACAACGAGGTGACGATCTGGGCGGGGGCCCTCCAGAAGGCGACGAAGAAGAACAAGAACAGCGCGATCCAGTTCGTCCGCGACTTCAAGTGCGACGGGGAGACCTGGACCGACGAGGCTATGGAGGCCGCGTTCGCGGTTCCGCGCGCCCGCTCGATCGTGCTCCTCTCCGACGGCCAGCCCTATCGCAGCAAGAACCCGATCCACATCCCGACCTTCCTCGACCGGATCGACGAGTGGAACCGCTTCGAGAACCGCACGATCCAGACGATCGGCTTCCGCGCGACCTCGGGACGGGCCGGCAGCTTCCTCAAGCAGGTCGCGAGCCGGAATCACGGGACCTACACCGAGCTCCCCTGAGCCCATCCGGGCCCGGAGATGAGGAGGGCCCCGAGCGCGCGCGGCGGCGTGCGCTCGGGGCCCTCTTCGCATCGCGTCCGGTCGGGGTTCAGCGGAGACGGATCTCGGTCAGCTCCGTCACCGCGAAGAGCTTCCCATCCCGATGGAGCTCGATCTTCACCGGCGGACCGGCGAGACCCTTCGCGAACCAGTGATGGGTGATGGTGGCCCCCTCGATCACATCGTACCGCCAGCAGTCGTAGGTGCCGGCGCGGACGCTGATCCGCTCCGATCTGATGCGCGTCTTCTCCCGGGGGAAGGAGGCGTCCCTCTGGAGCTCGGACCACGCCACCTCCTTCACCTCCGAGCGGAGGTCGGGGGCGGCGGCGTTCGTGTCCCCGCGGACCTCGCCGAAGAGGCGCTGGATCGTCGCTCCCTCCGGAGAGACCTCGGTGAAGCGGTGGACCATCACATAGTCCCCCGTCTCCATCGTCATGGCGAAGGTGTTCGTCCTCCCGACCGGACACGCCTGCGCGATCTGGCGGGCGGTGAAGGGCGCGGGCGCGAACTGCTCGTCGATCACATGCTCCGCCGAGGCGGGGAAGCCGGGGGGGAGAGAAAACGGTCCCGTGTGCGTCAGCACGCCGTTCAACTCGAACGGCGCGCTCGCCGGCTTCGGTCCGGAGGGCTCCGGGCGTTTCGAGGGGGCGCAGCCCCCGACAAGCGTGGCGAGGACCAGCACCCCGATCGCCGGGATCGACCGGGGCAGCGGGGGATGGAAGCGGTTCATCACGGGAGATCTCCTCCAGGTGCGGCGGCCGGTCATCGGACGCCTGCTGCGGCTGGCGGCATGGTAGCGATCCCGGCTCCGGGCGTCAGCTTCCTCCACCCCGGTCGGGGATGGGCCGCGTCCGAGATCAGGTACCGGCGGCGGCCCGCTCCTCGGAATCTCCCGCGGAGCGACCCCCGGCGGGGAACCACCGCTGGACGATCGCGCGCGGCCTGAGCTCCCGGAGCCGACGCAGCTGTCGGCGGGCGAGGAGGAGATAGAGGACCGCGAGCCCCCACTCCGACCCCGGGAGCCGCCCGAGCAGGAAGTGGAGCGCGATCGCCGCGGCTCCCAGCGCCAGAGTGAAGGCGAGGATCCCGACATTCGTCAGCCCCATCTCCGCCCGGAAGGGCTCCGCGAAGGGGAGCGCCCGCCCGAAGATCGCGACCGAGAGGAGGGTGGCCCAAACCACGAACGCGAGCCCCGCCCCGACATGCCCGAGCACCTCGGGGCCCCCGAGGATCAGCGAGCCGAGGGCGCTGACGAGGGACACCGGCAGGAGGAAGCAGAGGACGAGGCCGACCCCCATCCCCGCGAGGAGCCGCCCCGGAGCCGGGATCGGAGATCGATCGAAGAGCCACCCCGCCTCGCCATCGTCGGAGAAGCGGGCCTGCAGGACGAAGATCGGGGTGTAGAGGAAGGTGAGGTAGACGGGGATCCCGAAGTGGGGCGTGCGGATCTCCCAGACCGAGCCGAAGCGCGAGAACTGCAGGAGGTAGCCGACCCCGAACAGAACCGAGAAGGCGAGCATCGGGTAGGTGCGCAGGCGGAACCCACGCTCCCTTCGGGAGAGGAGCCGAAACAGGTCGTATCCGACCCGCTCCACCGGATCGGGAAGGAGCCGCTCCGCGAGGGGCGCGAGGAAGGCCCGAGGTCGCGCCCGCCTCCCGGGGGAGTCCTCCCCGAGCTCCGGCGGTCGCAGGCGCTCGAGCAGGCGGGTCGAGGCGATGACGAGGAGCCCGATCCCGGCGACGGCGGGGAGGAGCAGGCCCCGCAGCAGGAGCGCGCGATCGATCGGCAGCTCGCCGAGCGCCCACCGCAGCCACTCCCCCGCGTGACGGGGAGGGAACCAGGAGCCGAACGCCGCCGACCGGGAGAGGGCGGCCTCGATGCTCGCCTCGCTCTGCAGATCGACGAGATGGGGAGCGAGCTGGAGCGCCCCGAAGAGCGTGATGGTCAGGAGGATCTGGACGAAAACGATCCCCTCCCGCGCCTTCCGCGCCGGGAGGAGTCGCAGGATCGCGAGGTAGATGATCAGGGTGCAGAAGACCCCGAGGAGCCCGATGACACCGCTGGCGATGAGATGCACGAGGAGGAACTCCGCCTGAGGCCAGCGGATGATCCCGACCACGAAGGTCGGCGCGACCTGGCTCGCGATGACCACCCCCACGAGGACGACGACCGCCAGGATCCGCGCGACCACGAAGGTCGCGTCCCGCAACGGGGCGCTCGAGACCATGGCGAGGTCACGGCGGTCCGCGAGGAGGTGAGGCGCCGCCTCGAGGGTGGTGAAGACGGTGAGCGCGAGGACCATGCTCTGGGTGATCGTCATCCACGCGCCGGCCGGGGGCCGGAGGAGGAACAGAACGACCGCGAGGAAGGTGCCGGTGAAGAGACCCCCGGCGAGCTTCAGCAGGAAGGTGTTTCGGTCGGTCGCGCCGCGCTGCCGGCGGAGCTCGGTGCGAACCTGCGCGGCGAGGAGGGCGGAGATCCCCGCAGGGTCCCCGCCGAGCGGTCGGACGAGGGGGCTCAGGAGCCGGACGACCGCGCGGGACAGGATGAGCATCGGCCCCTCGAAGAGGGCGGTCCATCGCTTCACGGGGCGAGGCTCCCGAGGATGCGCTCCACGCGCGCGCGCGTGTCCCGGGCGGCGTCCTTGCCTCGCGTCAGGAGGGAGAAGACCGCCTCGAGGTCCCCCTGCTCGGCGGCCTCCGTCAGCTCGCGCGGGGCTCCGTCCGCGATGATCCGACCCTCGGAGACGATCGCGATCCGGTCACAGACCTTCTCGACCACATCCATGTCGTGGGAGCAGTAGAAGACGGTGCGCCCGGAGTCCGCGAGGCCGCGGATCAGGTCCTTCACGAGCCGGGCGGAGTCGACATCGAGACCGCTGAGCGGCTCGTCCAGGAAGATGAGCTCCGGGTCGTGGAGGAGGGCGGAGGTGATGAGGACCTTCTGGCGCAGCCCCTTCGACAGCGCCTGAATCCGGGTCCCGAGTCGCTCTTCCAGCCCGAAGCCCCCGAGGATCTCCCGGATCCGCCTCTCCGCGAGGTCGGTGGGAACGCGGTGGAGTCGCCCCACCAGCTCGAGGAGCTCCCCCACCGTCAACTGCTCGTAGAGGATCGCGTTCTCCGGCACGTATCCGATCCGCGCCTTCACCTCGAGCGGCGATCTGCGGACATCATGACCGCAGACCTCGACCGCACCCTCCCACCCCGGGAGGAGCCCGGTGAGGATCTTCACGGTGGTGCTCTTCCCCGCGCCGTTCGGTCCGATGTAGCCGAAGACGGTGCCGGCCGGGATCGTCAGGTCGACCCCGGTGAGGACCTCCTTCGAGCCGTAGCGATGTCGAAGCGCGGAGACCCGGATGGAGGGGCTCGGGCTCTCGGGTGTGATCATGGCGGGAGGATGACCGAGACGGCGGAGCGCTGCCACCCCGGTCCCCGCTTCCCTTGCGCCGGACCACTCCGCCTGCTCGACTGCTCCCCGCAGGAGGAGGATCCATGCACGCGCTCGCGACCCTCATCGCCCTCTCGCTCGCCTCGCCGGCGGCGCCCCTCGACTGGCATCCCGACCTGTCGAGCGCGGAAGCCGCGGCGGAGGAGTCCGGTCGGGCGATGCTCATCGTCTTTCGCTGAGAGGTCTGAAGGGACTGCTCCCCCTTCGACGGACAGTTGGTCCGTCCCACCACCCTCCTCTCCCTCGTCGCCTCCCGGTTCGAGTGCGTCCGCGTCACCGACATGGCGGGGGTCGACCTCGATCGCCACCGCTTCGACTTCGATCTGACCTCCTGCATCCTGCTGCAGCGCGCCGATGGCCATCGCTATCACACCTTCGGCGGACGCACCTGGGAGGGCGCCGAGTCGCATCTCTCCGTCCCCGCGCTCGTCCGAGTCCTCGTCCGGACCCTCGAGGAGCACGAGAAGGCGGAGCTCCCTCCCCGGGGCCGGAGCGGACCCGGGCGCACGGTCGAGGCGCTCCCTCCTCTCGCCCGTCGGATCGAGGCCGGACGAAGACCGGCGTGCATCCACTGCCACAGCGTCCACGACTGGCAGGTGGAGGCGGCGAAGGAGGCGAAGCGCTGGCGCCCTCAGGATGGCTGGGTCTTCCCCGACCCCCGGGAGTTCGGCTTCTCGGTCGACCCGATCGAGCAGGAGCGGGTCGTCTCGGTCGAGGCCCGGGTCGAGGGGCTGCAGGTCGGTGATCGGATCCTCGCCATCGAGGGAACTCCGGTCCTCACCTTCGGCGACATCGTCCTCGCCCTCGACCGGAGCGGAGACGGCCCGTCGGTCCGGATGCGGCTCCTCCCCGTCTCCGGCGGGCCCTCGGCGAGCCCGGTGGAGAGAGTCGTGTCGACGAGCCGCGGATGGCGGGAGCCCGATCCGCTCCTCTACTCCTGGCGGGCGATGAAGTGGAACCTCGACCCCTCCCCCGGCTTCGGGGGCCCGCAGCTCACCGCGCGCGAGCTCGGCGGCCTCGGGCTCGCGCCGGGGACCTTCGCCTTCCGGGTGCAGTACCTCGTCGACGGGGGAGCGCGGGCGGAGACGGGGCGCAGCGCGGCCCGAGCCGGACTGCGAGTCGGGGATGTGGTCCTCTCCCTCGATGGTCGAAGCGACTTCCGCTCGGTCGATCATGTCCACGCCTGGTTCCGGCTGACCCGGAGAGCGGGGGAGACCGTGATCTTGGAGGTGCTCCGAGAGGGGGAGCGGCGTCGGATCGACCTACCGGTCGTCGGGCTCGGCCGCTGAGGTCGGGGGGCGGCACTCCCGCTCGAGCCAGTCCGCCGCCCCCGCGAACCACTCCTCCCACATCGCGGCGAGCTCCTCCCGCTCCGCCCCTCGCGCGGCGCCGAGCCTCAGCTCACGGTCGATCGCGAGCGCCTCGCGGTAGCGGGGCAGGTCCTCGGGTCCGGGGTGCGCGAGCGACCAGGCGGTCGCGACGATCGCGGTGGCGAGGCGGCGCATCACGACCGGATCGACGTGGGAGAGCCGGTCGAGGCTCGTGTGGTAGGCGAAGTCGGTGAAGCACCAGAAGAGGATCGCGGGGGTCCCTTCCCGCAGGAAGATGTCGTGGTCACTCCCCCCCTCGTAGGGGTGCTCCCGCGTCTCCCACCCCCCGACGGCCCGGGCGACATCGCGCAGGGCGAGGCGGGCGACGAGAGAGAGGCCGTTCGGGCGGATCGAGTCACGCCGCACCCGCGCCGCGCCCCAGGGCGTGTGGGCGTCGGGGGGGAGCAGCTCGATGGCGCCGGGGTCGGGGTCTCGCTCGAGGAGGGGCCACGCCCCCGTCGCCGCGCGGGAGGCGCCGATCATGTCGGCGCTGATCGCGGCGAGCGCGGTCCGCGTCGAGCCCTCCCGACCGAGATGATCGAGATAGACCCGGCTCTGCTCCATCTCGTTCCCCCAGATGAACGCCACGCTCCGCGCCGGACGGGGCAGGGTGCCCGCCTCGATGAGGGCGGACACCGTCACCGCGGCCTCGAGGAGACCCCCGACCCCGCTCGCGTTGTCGACCGCGCCGGGCTCCTGAACATGACCGGCGATGGCGACGACCCGGTCCGGCTCGATCGCCCCGGTGATCGTGGCGATGACGGTGCGGAGCTTGCGTGGGCTCCGGGCCACCTCCGCCTCCCAGCGCACCCGCACCGGTCCATCGGTCGCGAGCGCGCGGAGGCGATCGTGCACCCGCATCGAGATCCGCCCGACCGGCAGCGGCGTGCTCCCCCGCACCCGCGAGTAGACGATGGCATCGAGGTGACGGTCCCCACCGGCGGGGTCCTGATGGTAGGACTCGAGGCGGATCCCGAGGACGGCGAGAGCCCCACGCCGATGGGCCCGCGCCGCCGCCATCGTCATCGGCTCGCCGGTGACGAGAATCGTGCCCGGCTCCACCGCCTCGGTGGAGAAGACGACCCTCCCCTCGACCACCCCGCCGCGAGCGCCGGTGGGCAGCATGGTGCGATGGCGGTCGTCGTCGGCATCGAACGCGAGGAGGACCTCGTCCTCTCCCTTCCCCTCCTCTCCCAGGTGGGTGAGGCGGGCTCGCACCGGGCTCCAACCCTCGCACTCCCGCGTCTCCACGATCTCGAGAGTGCGCTCCCCCTCCTCGGAGAAGCCCGCGGCGCGGAGAGTGCGGATGACCCGATCGAGCACCGCCTCGAAACCGGGGTTCCCCGGCTCGCGGTGAAAGCGGTCGACGAAGGCAACATGCTCGAGGGCACGATCCGGGTCGAAGGCGGCGTGGATCGGCCCCACCCACGCGGCGGGCCCCGCTCCGCCCGGCGGAGTCGCCGGGCCGATGTGAAGATCCGGCGGGGTTGCCGGGTCGCGGGAACGACCCGGCGCGGGATCATCCCCCCGGACGAGGGGGAGGCCGAAGAGAAGTGCGAACAAGAAGAGGGACACGCGCGCGGTCGTTCCTCCCATGCGATCCCCTCTCATGACACCGAGATCCCGAGCGATCGGGAGGCCGTGGTTCGCGGCGCTCACCGGAGACCTCCTTGAAGTCTGGTCGGCTGAGGCGCGATCCGGCCGCAGGGGGGGCAACCTAACCGAATCCCTCCCGGATTTCCGGCCTTCTCCGGGCAGCCTTCCGGCATGCTGTGCGCGCGGTCACCACGCCGGGAAGGGAGCCATCGTGAAGCGCAGCGGACTGCTCATCCTGCCGATCCTCGTCCTGCTCCTGCTCCTCTTCGGGCGTGGCTGCGAGGGACCCGAGGAGCGGATCCGTCGTCGATTCGACGAGCTGGCCCATGACTTCTCCCGCGGCCGCCCGAGCGCCATCGTCGGGCACTTCACCGAAGACTTCCGCGACCGCCCCACCGGCGTCGGCAAGGCGGAGCTCCGCTCAGTCCTCTCCCGGATGAGCTTCTCCGACCGGACCGACACGGGAGAGTTCCGCCATCGCGTGCGCTTCCCGCTCGATGCGTGGGAGGTGATCCTCGACCCGGCGGACCCCGCCGCGGCGAAGGTGCGTTGCGTGGCGGAGTTCGAGGAGCTCCGTCGGGAGGGGTGGTCGGCGGAGTGGGAGATCACGCTGCGCATCGACATGCGCGAGACCGACGAGGGATGGCAGCTCTCCCGGAGCGAGCACACGACCGTCGCCGGCTCCCCCTGGCGCTAGGGCCGACTCACGCGGACCGGCTCAGCACCTCTGGTCGCAATCGAAGGGGGAGGGCTCCGCCGCGCAGGCGGGGAAGGGCGCGGGGGGAGGAGCCCCGCCCCCGAACGCGTACGCGAGGGAGTAGATCGGGTCGGAGATGTTGATGGTGCCGTCCCCGTTGATGTCGGCGGCGCTCTCGCACGCCAGAGTCCCGGCTCCCTGGAAGAGGTACGCGAGCACCGCGATCGGATCTCCGAGGTCGAAGGCGCCGTCCCCGTTCGCATCCCCCCGCATGAAGGTCGCCCCCTCGTAGGTGACCGTGATCGTCTGGTTCACCGCGACTCCGGTGAGCTGGTCGGTCGTTCCATCCGGCCAGTGCACGGTCAGCGTGTCGATCAGCGGGACCGCGCCGAGACCGAAGTGGGCGGAGAGCTCTCCCATCGAGAGGAAGTTGTCCCCGCCATGCACGTGGCAGGTGCGGGACTCGGCTCCGAAGTTGATCACCACCCGGGAGCCCATCCCGTGGGGAGCGACCGCGCTCGACCCGTTGTTGTCGAGGAAGACGCGCAGCCAGTTCCGGTCGGGCCCGGAGAGGTCGTTTCGATAGAGGACGTTCGGATCGTTCAGGGAGAGGATCATCACGTCCTGGTCCCCGTCGTTGTCGTAGTCGAAATTCAGCATGCCGCGCCCGAGGACGGTGTGGACGAGGCCGGACGCGATGGCCGTCTCGGAGAAGGTCCCATCCCCGTTGTTGAGCCAGAGGTAGCTCTGCTCGTTCTGGAAGGTGGACGACCCTCCGTTCGTCTCCGCGATGTCCACCCAACCGTCATGGTCGAAGTCGCAGGCGATCGCGGCCCAGCCGTAGCCGCCGTTGAAGACGCCCGCCGCGGCGGAGATCTCCGAATAGACGTGGTTCCCCTGGTTCATGTAGAGCTTGTTGCCGGTCCACCCGATCGACGGCTGGTAGATCGAGGTGACGTACCAGTCGAGCAGACCATCGTTGTCGAAGTCCCCCACCGTCTGCCCCATGCCGTTCTCCTCGAGCCCGGTCCCGGAGGACCAGCTCCAGTCGGAGAAGGTGCCGTCCCCGTTGTTTCGGTAGTAGACGCTGGTGCCGAAGTCGGAGACGAGGAGAAGCTCCGGGTGAAAGTCGCCATCCATGTCGACCATGCGGGGCGCGAAGCCGAACATCGTGAACGGGAGCCCGACCATCAGGCCCGCGGCGATCGTCACGTTCGTGAAGCTCTCGTTCCCGTTGTTCCGGAAGAGGATGCTCCCCGCGTTGTTCGAGGCGGTCCCGGAGACGAAGAGATCGAGGTCGCCATCGAGGTCGTAGTCCCCGAAGCAGCTGCCGAAGCCATCCTGCCCCCCGGCGGTGGTGAAGGCGACGCCGGCGGAGAGGGCGACATTGGTGAAGGAGCGGTTCCCGTTGTTGCGCCACAGCTTGTGATGCCCCGGGGCGCTGCTGTTGTAGGGCCCCGCGCTGGTGCAGTAGATGTCGAGGTGGCCGTCGTTGTTGAAGTCCCCGACCGATGCACCCTTCCCCATGTGAGCGATCGTCATCCCCCAGGCCGCCGCCTCGTCGGTGAAGGTCCCGTCCCCGTTGTTCATGAAGAGCCGGTCGAGGGAGCCCCCGGCCCCGTCCGAGGGAATGAAGATGTCCTGCCACCCATCGCCGTCGAAGTCCCCGCAGACCCCGCCCCCCGTGTAGGTCGGGAAGGAGAAGGAGCCGGGGGTGTAGAGGTTCTCCACTCCTGCCGCCACGGTCTGATCGGTGAAGACCAGCGTCTGCCCCTCGGCCCTGACGAGGAGCGTCGACAGGAGGATGAGGGTGGTCGTCAGGCGGGGGTTCACGGGCTCCACTCCTCTCCGACGATCCGAGGTGGTCCGTCCCTCGAGTGCGTCGCGGCCGGGGGTCGTTCTCCGACGGAGTCGGACATGATGGCATCCTCCCGCTCTCCCTGCTCCCTCGCAAGGAGATACTGGCGGGGAGAGCGGCCTCACGGTTGGAGTTGTGGCCCCTCCTGCCCCCCGCTACCCTGCCCGCCTCCCCCGCCCGGAGTCCTCCCGAAACCGGAGAGGCGGTGCCAACCGCGATGCCCGAGTCCGCGCTGGTCCTGAAGAATGTCGTGAAGACCTACGGAGACTTCCGTGCGGTCGATGATGTCAGCTTCACCGTCCCCCAAGGCTCGATCTACGGCTTCCTCGGTCCGAACGGGGCGGGAAAGACGACGACGATCCGGATGATCCTCGAAATCCTCCGCCCCACCTCCGGCACCGTCTCGGTGCTGGGGACGAACGCCCTCTCCGTGCGGGACCGCATCGGCTACCTGCCGGAGGAGAAGGGGCTCTACAAGAAGATGCGGACCTGGGCGGTCATCGCGTACTTCGCCATGCTCAAGGGGATCCCCCGAAAGCAGGCACGCCTCGTCGCCCACGAGCTGCTCGAGCGCTACGGGCTCTCCGACTTCGCGGACAAGAAGACCGAGGCGCTCTCCAAGGGGATGGGGCAGAAGGTCCAGGTGCTCGCCTCCATCGCGCATCGACCCGAATTCGTCATCCTCGATGAGCCGTTCTCGGGGCTCGACCCCGTGAACCAGCAGGTGATGGAGGAGGTGATCCGGGACCTGAACGCCCGGGGAACCACGGTCATCTTCTCCACCCATGTCATGTCCCACGCCGAGAGGATCTGCGAGCACCTCGTGCTCCTCGCCAAGGGGCGGAAGATCTTCGACGGTTCGGTGGAGGCGGCGCGGAGGACGATACCCCGCCGCGTGAAGATCCGGAGCCGCGGGGACCTCCGGCCGCTGAGCGAGCTCGACGGAGTGGTCTCGATGGAGCGCCTCGACCTCGAGGAGGAGCGCTTCCCGGTGTACGACCTGCAGATCACCGACGGCTTCGATCCCCAGCAGATCCTCAAGGCCTGCTTCGAGAAGGAGCTCACCCTGGAGACCTTCGAGCAGACGGAGCCGAGCCTGCACGATGTCTTCGTGCACCTCGTCGGCCATGAAGCGAGGGAGGCGACCTTCCGATGATCCGCACCTGGCGCGTCGCGACCCGTGAGTACCTCGAGAACACCAAGACCAAGGGCTTCTGGCTCGGGATCCTGATGTTCCCGCTGATGATCGTGATCTTCTCCCAGGTCCCCCAGTTCCTCGAGGACCGGGCCACACCGACCCGGCACTTCGTGCTGATCGATCGCAGCGATGAGTTCGGAACCTTCGTGGAGCAGGCGGTCGCCCTGCAGAATCGGAAGGGCGAGTTCGAGGCGCTGCAGAAGTTCATCCGCAAGCACCGCCCCCCGCAGACCGCGGAGATCGATGTCGCCGCCGTGATCGAGCAGCTCGATCAGATGCTCCCGATGGTTGGGGCCGAGGCGGGAGACTTCTCAGCTCAGGACCTGATCAGCCGCGACCTCGACAGCCTGCTGCCGGATGAGTTCGTCGAGGACGCTCAGGCCTTCGCGTTCCTGCGGGCCACGCTGCTCGGCCAGCTCCCCGAGGGAGCCCCGGAGTTCGAGCCTCCGCGCCCGCGCTTCCAGCGGGTGCCTCTCCCGGCCGACATCCCGGAGAGCCTCCCCGATGACGAGCTCGAGGAGGCGCTGCGACCGTGGCTCACCGGCGATCGAGAGCTGGAGGTGGAGGACGGGGAGGCGGAGCTCTTCGCGCTGCTCCTCCTCCCGCGCGACATCGGCGAACCCCTCGGTGGACCGCTCGGGGGGGCTCGAAAGGGCTTCCGCTACTGGTCGTCGAACCTCGCCGACACCGACCTCGAGTCCGCCGGCCGCCGTCGGATCGCGACCGAGCTTCGGCGCCGCGCCTACGCAGCGGAGGGGGTCGACCCGGAGATCGTCTCCGAGGTCCAGGGGATCACCCTCGCCGCGGAGACCCTCGACCCCAAGAAGGAGGCGGGCGAGGAGAAGGTCTCCCTCGTGGACAAGCTCCGGCAGTGGGCGCCGGTCGGCTTCGTCTATCTCCTGTGGATCTCCATCTTCACCACGGCGCAGATGCTCCTGAACAACATGATCGAGGAGAAGTCGAACCGCGTCGTCGAGGTGCTGCTCTCCTCGGTGACTCCGGGAGAGCTGATGACCGGGAAGCTGCTCGGGATCGCGCTGCTGGGCCTCACGATGCTCGGGGCCTGGATGATCTCGCTTCTCGTGGTGCTCGAGTGGAAGGCGGGGCCGGGCGCGGAATGGGCGATCGGCCTCCTGGAGGTGGCGGTGACCCCCCAGATGCTGGTTCCGTTCGCCGTCTACTTCGTCCTCGGCTATCTGATGTACGCCGCGATCTTCGGGAGCATCGGCAGCGTCTGCAGCACGATCAAGGACGCCCAGAACTTCATGGGGCCGGTGATGATGGTGCTCATGGTGCCCATGATCACGATGTTCTTCATTCCCCGCGACCCCAACGGCACCCTCGCCACCGTCCTCAGCTGGATCCCGCTCTACACGCCGTTCGTCATGATGAACCGCGCGGCGGCGGACCCGCCCGCCTTCGACCTCTACGGGACGATGATCCTGCTCGTCGTGAGCGCCGGTGGCATGCTCTGGGCATCGGCGCGCATCTTCCGGATCGGCATGCTGCGGACGGGACAGCCCCCTCGGCTCCTGGAGCTGCTGCGGTGGATCACCCGCCCCTCCTGAAGGAAGGCGAGCGTCCGACCGCCGCCCGGGAAAGGAAGAGGCCCCACACCGCTGACGGTGTGGGGCCTCTTTTCGCAGGAGAGCGGCGAGGCGCCGTCTCTCACGATCTTCGGATCGATCAGTTGCAGGTCACCGCACCGTCGCAGGAGAGGAGTCCACCGGTGGGATCATCGCCACAGAAGATGAACGGGGCCGACGGCTGCTCACCCGTGCTGAAGATGTAGTTCAGCGAGAAGATGATGTCGCCGACATTGACCGCCTCGTCATCGTTCGAGTCGTGCGAGGCGAGGCAGATCGCCTGGCTGCCCTGGAAGAGGACTCCCAGCGTGCCGATCGGGTCGGAGACGTTCAGCTGACCGTCCGAGTTGGTGTCTCCACGCACGAAGGACATGGAGGTCGGAGCGATCTGCTGCACCGCGATCACCACGGTGGCGGTGTCGGTCCCGCCGTTCCCGTCGGTCACCCGGTAGATCAGGGTGTCGTTCCCGAAGAAGCTCGGGGCCGGGATGTAGGTGATCGTTCCGTTCGCCTCGATCGTGGCGGTGCCGCCGAGCGGGCCCCCGACGATCTCGGTGATGGTCAGCGCGTCGCCATCGGCGTCGGAGTCGTTCACGAGCACGCTCAGGATCCCCGTTCCGCCCTGCTGGATCGCGAACAGGTCGTTCTCCGCCTGCGGGGCGTCGTTCACGGGGAGGACGGTGAGCGTCACGTTCGCCGTGCTGGTGAGGCCGGTCGGATCGGAGAGCGTGTAGGTGAAGAAGTCGGTCCCCACGAAGTCCACATCCGGTCGGTAACGCAGCGCGGTGATCTCGCCCGAGGCCGGATCGGCGATCGTCTCGAGGAGGCCGTTCTGGGGCTGCGTGAGGAACACGATCGACAGCTCGTCGCCATCCTCGTCGATGTCGTTCTGCAGGAGCAGCGAGCGCTGGATCACCCTCACGGTGTCCTCGGCCAGAGGAATCGGGCCGTCGTCGCCGGCGTCCGGGGCATCACTGACACCCTGAATCGTGATGGCGACGGTCGCGCTGGAGACACCTCCGACATTGTCGGTCAGGGAGTACTGGAACAGGTCCGAGCCGAACGCGTTGGGGTTCGGGGTGTAGAGGATTCCGCCGGGAACGATCGTCGCGGTTCCGCGGACCGGCGTGGTGGTCGAGAAGACCACGAGCGGGTCCCCGTCCACGTCGATGTCGTTGTCGAGCACCGGAATGACGATCGAGCTGTCCTCGAGGACGAGGTTGCCCAGATCGTCATTGGCGACCGGGACATCGTTCTCGCCGAGCACGATCAGGGTCACCTGACCGGTGGACTGGTCCCGTCCGTCACTGACGATGTAGTTGAAGTTGACTCCCACCTCGTCGTTGAAGTCCGGGGCCGGAACCACCGTGAGGGTGGAGTTCGTGAAGGTCACCGTACCGGGGAAGTCCGCCGGCAGGTCCAGGCCGACCAGACGCAGGGTGTCGTTCTCGACATCCGAGTCGTTGAGGACGGGGTTCACGATGATCGCCGTGTCCTCGAGGGTGACGGCGAAGTCCGGCAGCGCGATCGGCGCATCGTTCACCGCGCTCACCACGACGGAGAGCGAGGAGGTCGACACGTTCTCACCGTCGGTCACGCTGTAGATGAGGACATCCGGCACGACCGTCGCCCGGTTCAGCAGCGGGACATAGTGGATCTGGTTGTTCACCACCTCGACCGAACCCGCGCCGAACGCGAGGGCGTTCAGGGCCGGATCCAGGAAGACGGTGAGCGGAGAGCCCTCGGCATCGGTGTCGTTCGCGAGGACGTCGACGGTGATCGGCGTGTCCTCAGGGGTCGTCACGAAGTCCGGGAACGCCTCCGGCGGGTCATTCACCTCGATGACCGTCACGAAGACGGTCGCCGAGCCGGACCCTCCGCGGCCGTCGCTGGCCGTGTAGGTGAAGGAGTCGGAGCCCGAGAACTCGGGGCCGGGAGTGTAGATCAGGCTGCTCGGAGAGCCACCGGCGCTGACCGCACCGTTGGCGCCCTGGGAGAAGGAGCCCACGATGAGGGCCACGTCCTCCGGGTTGGCGTCGGTGTCGTTCTCCACGACGAGGATCTCGATCGGAGTGTCCTCGAGGGTGGTCACCGCATCGTCGGCTGCCGTCGGATGCTCGTTGCCGAGGTGGAAGCGGATCTGCGCGGTGGCGGTGGCGGCGCCATCCGTCACCGTGTAGGTGAACGCGTCCACTCCCGTGGCGGCCCCGGAGGTGTTCTCGTACACGAGGGAGTCCAGAGTGAGGCTCAGGGAGCCCCCGAGGCTCCCGGTCCCCGAGGCGGAGTCGATCGACAGGGTGTCGCCGTCGATGTCCGTGTCGTTCTCGAGAATCGCCGCAACAGCGATCGTGATCGGACCGGAGCCGGTCGGCACCGCGATCTCGTCGTCCGAAGGAGTCGGAGTGTCGTTGACGGCGTCGATGGTCACCACGACGGTCGCGTGGGCGATGCCGCCGTGACGGTCGGTGACGCTGTAGCGGAAGGTGTCGGTCCCGAACTCGTTGGGCGGCGGCGAGTAGGTCAGCTCGCTCAGCCCCGGCTGCCAGGCGACGACGCCCCCCCGAGTGGTCGTTCCTTCGACATCGAAGAGGAGGAGGCTGTCCCCATCCGGATCGGTGTCGTTGGCGCAGATGTCCGCCTCGAGAATCGTCAGCGAGGTGTCCTCGTCGGTCACGATGCCGGCGCCATCCGCCTGCGCGATCGGGAGGGAGTTCGGCACGCCGCAGCGGTTGCCCGGGGGCGCCGCGAAGGCGAACGCGAGCAGCGCGGGATCGGGCGGGTTCAGCGGCGGATAGGGCGCGAAGTCATCCGGCCCGAACGGGTGGTGCGCGAAGACGCGGTCCTGGCTCCAGACCGGGATTCTCGCCTGCATGCGCGGGTCCAGCCCGCTGATCGGGAACGGGTCGAGCCCCAGCTCTCCGAGCGGCACCTGGGAGTCGCAGAAGCCGTTCAGGTCGTTGTCCTCGCACCCACCCGGGCCGAGGCGACGATCGAGGTTCCACGTCTCACCCGCGAAGATGAACGGGGTGTTGTTTCCGTCGAGATCGATCTCGACGAACTCCGGGTGCCCCACTCCGATCGGAGTGATGTACTGACCGTAGGAGGCGGGGAGGCCGCGGATGTTCAAGGGCTCGTTCCCCGGGAGCAGCTCGGCCCGATGACGCGAGCGGCAGATCACCTCGCGCGAGATCGGTGACATGATCGAGAACTCCTCGTCGAGGGTTCCTCCGAGGGGGCAGACCGGGAAGCCCGCGTTGAGCAGGACCTGACACGGCGAGACATCGGCGACCACGGGGGCGCCCTTGATGAAGTCGATGTCGTAGCCGACCTTGAAGATTCCCTCGGCGTTCGGGGGCACACCCTGATTGATGGTGCCGAGGTTGCCGATGGTGGAGGCGATGATGTACTCGTTGTTCTCACCCGTCACCGGATCGACATGGAGCGCGTAGATGTCCATCGGCGAGTCCTCCAGGGTGGAGAAGCCGATGAAGAGGCTCTTGTTGCGCTCGTTCTGGAAGCCAGGCGCGTCCCACTCGACTTCGGCCATCGTCATGTAGTCCGGCTGATCCGGAGTCCGACGCGTGACGAAGCCATAGGCGGTCGAGATCGTGTGGCAGGAGAAGAAGCGGACACCGTTGATCGTCTCCCAGTTCCCCTCGCCTCCGACGTCATCGCCGACCTGGAACGGGACGAAGCGACGAGAGTCCGGGACTTCGCGGCCGCTCACGCCGCCCAGAATCCGGTTCGAGGCCGGGCAGAACTCGTCGCCCTGACCGAGGGAGTCCGATCCGGTGTTGCGCTCCCCGCCCGTGACGGTGCTGGGGATGCACAACGGGTAGCCCTTGGAGCCGGTGACGGTGTAGTTCTCCGGGTCGTTGGTGAAGCGCGGGTCCGGCGAGCAGTTCGGCATTCCGGGAATGCACCCAAGGCCCCGCTGGATCGTGTGAACCCCATCCGGGTCGTTGATCCGGACGATGTAGCCCTGGTTCTCCGGCGGTCCGCCATGCTCGGCGGGGCGCATCCCCATCATCCCGTTGACGACCATGTAGCCATCGGTGTGATCGATGTAGGAGACGAACCCTCCGAAGGTGGTCGGCACGAGGGCTCCCGCGGCCTCACCGGTGGCGGACTTCATGATGAAGACATCGCCGGCGATCAGGTGACCGCTCGGGAGGCGGTTCGCGAGGATCTGCCCGTAGGCGGCATCGCGACCCTCGGTGCAGGTGTCGGTAAGAGCGAGTCCGGTCTCACCCGCGGCGAGACACGCCGGCGGCGCGTCGGTGTAGAGCTGCTGCAGGGTGAGGCGATTCGCCGGGAGATCGATGAGCAGGTTACGGGGGACGATGATCGGCGTTCCGTCGATCACGATGGTCCCCGAGGACCAGGGATCGGCGGGGTCATCGAGAAAGATGTTCTCGATCTTGCCGAGCACCGGCACCCCGGTGATCCCCTGCTGGGCGTCACCGGTGGAGCTCCCGAGGAGGAGCACCACCAGCGCGAACAGGATCGCCCTTCCTCGAGCACGGACGCTAACCGTGCCGAGCGCGGGCAGGATCTGATGGCTGTCGTAGGTCATGAGACGCTTCCTTCTGGTCTTGCTATCTTTGACTCAGTCGTTGCTGTGGTGGATTCCAGTGATCACGGAGTCGGAGCGATGAGCCCGATCGTGACCTGTCCGGAAGCGCTCCCACCATGGGCGTCCGAAACGGTGTAGGTGAAGAAGTCGTTGATCCCGCTCAACCCGGCCGGCGGAGCGTAGCTCCAGTTCGTCGGGCCGAGCTGCGTGATCGTTCCGCCGAACGCGGTCAGGGTCGGCATGGCGGTGACCGTGAGCAGGTCGAGCTCGGGGTCGGTGTCGTTGCCGGCGAGATCCGCGGATGAGATCAGGAGCGGAGTGTCCTGAACGGTCGAGAGCGTGTCGGAGACCGCCGTCGGCGGGGAGTTGAGACCGGCGCAGCTATCGACGAGCGCGGGACCCCTCTGCCAGCCGGGGGTGATGCCGAAGTTGTCGAGGGTCAGGGTCTCGGCGACCGCCTGAAGGCTGTCACCGGGTCCGAACGGCCAATAGTGGTACACACGGTCGATGTTCGGGGGCGGCAGCGAGACCACCTGCGAGATCGCGTCGAGCGCGGAGTACGGGAACGGATCGAGGCGCAGCTCCCCCATCGGGGCCGTGGAGTCGCAGAGTCCGTTCTCGTCGTCGTCCTGACAGCCGCCGGGGCCGAGACGACGATCAATGAGCCAGGGCTGCCCCGTGAAGATGAACGGGGTCGCCAGCGCATCCAGGTTGATCTCGTCGAACTCGGGGTGGCCGATCCCGATCGGCGTCAAATACTCGCCGTTGAGCGACTCGCCGCCGCTGATGTTGAAGGAGATGACCTCGGGGTCGAGGAGCTCCTTGTGGCGGGTCCGGCCGATCACCTCGCGAGTGAGCGGGCTGACGAGGGCGAACTCCTCCTCCATCGTCCCGCCGAGCGGGCAGACGTCGAAGCCGGACACGGCGAGGAGGGCGCACGGCGAGCGACGCGGGCTGACGGGGACTCCCTTGATGAAGTCCACATCGTAGCCGGTCTTCCCGATGTTCCGACCATTCGGGCCGATCCCATGGTTCTGCGCGTTCGGGTTGCCGACGGTGGAGGCCAGAATCCTCTCGTGCGTTTCGCCCGTCTCCGGATCGGTGTCCAGAGCGTAGATGTTGACTTCGGAGGCCGGGAGAGTCGTGAACATGATGAAAAGGGACTTCGAGCGCTCGTTCGAGAAGCCCGGCGCGTCCCACTCGACCTCGTCGAAGGCGAAGTAGTCGGGCTGACTCGGGTGATCGAGGGTGTGAATCGCGCGACTCACCCCGAAGGTGTGGGCGGAGAGGAAGGAGATCTCCTGGCCGGTCGTCCGGTCAATCATGACCTCGGTGTTCCCCTCGGCGCCGATATGGTCGCCGACCATGAGCGGAGCCATGTAGCGGGAGTCCTGCGCGACCAGCCCAGCCCGATTGAAGGTGGGACAGAACTCGTCGCCGACGCCGTTGGCGTCCGCTCCCTGAGTGCGATCGCCGATCCCGGTCAGGGTGCTCGGGATGCACATCGGGTAGCCGGTCATGAAGCTGACGGTGTAGTTCTCGGGGTCGTTGGTGAAGCGCGGATCGGGAGAGCAGTTCGGCCCGCCGTCACAGCCCAGGCCCTGCTGGATCGTATGGACCTGATCCGGGTCGTTGATCCGGATCATCGTGCCGGTGTTCGCCGGATCGGCGGGGTCGCCGTTGCAACGGAGATAGCCCTCGTCGTAGTTGATGTAGCTGACCACACCGGAGAAGACCTCGAGGCCCTTCTGGAGGAAGAGCTCGCCCGCCACGAAGGTGCCGTCCGGCATCTGGTTCGCGACCACGTGACCGTAGCCGCCGCCCTTGCCGCGGGTGCAGCCGTCAGCCCGGGCCAGACCGCTCTCACCGAGAGCCAGGCAGCTCGGGGGGGCTTCGTTGAACAGCTGCCAGAGCGTCAACCGGTTGGCCGGGAGATCGATCAGGAGATTGCGGGGAATGATGATCGTCTGACCCGCGAGGACGATGCTGCCCGAGGACCAGAAGTCGTCGGGGTCATCGAGGAAAAGGAACTCGATCTCACCGTCAACCGGCGCGGATCCGACCTGTGCCTCCAGTGACGGAGAAGTGCCGAACAGCGCGAGCGCGGTAAGGATTCCGAGGAACAGACAGAAGAGTCGCTGACCGCGAACCGCTTCGAACTGCCCGGGAATGAGGTGGTTCTTTCGAGACCCCATGCTGGCATACCTCCCGACGGATGAACGGAGGACTCGAGGTCCGTCGCGAGACCCTCGATCGAGGGACCCGCCCCGGAGCACGCCGTGATCGTGCCCGGGCGTCTATAGACGGCTTGGCTGCCGGTCGGCCAACCAGCGAGCGGCCGCAGGATGGATACTGATTCGCACACAAGCGAGGCCCGTGCTCGCTGACCGGTTGCGTCATATGGGACGCGACCGGTGAAGGGAGTGGATCGGAAGGAGGGCGCACACACCGTCCTCGACCCAAGTCTCCCCATGGAGTCCGGGACCTACGAACAACGCCGAGTGTATTGTCCGAGAGCATTCGTTTGAACTACGAGTTTCGCGCGTTTCGAAGAGAGGTTGGAGACGCACATCCGGCGATTCCGATACATCTGGGAGCTTGATGAACTCTGACTGATGGTCACTTCCGATGGACCTGACTCTCCTGACAGCGAGGGAGCGGTCGACCCCCGGAGACAGGTGTGAATCAGCTGTCTTCCCTGTCGATCGGTACGGAAGGGATGCACCCGTCTCCGTTGTCGTGGCAGAAGTCCGGGGCGATCAGCCGGCGGTCACGTCGGAGTCGGGACGATCCTGCGCACCGAGAGTCCGACACGATGACGCGACGCCGACGATGGAGGGCAGGGCCACGAGGAGACAGACTCCGGCCCCGGTCCAACGGCCCAGAATGAGGAAGCCGATCCCGAAGAGGAGGGCGTAGGTGAGCGAGAGACCCGCGCCGATCCCGACGATGACCGCGCGCCGCTCTCCCGGTGGCGGCGCGACGCTCGCCAGCTCCCGCACCGGCCCCCAGGCCCCGATCGGGCGCACCTTCTCATAGAACCGGACGAGCTGTCGCGGGTCCGGCCTGCCCCCGCTGAGAATCGCGAGGAGGGTGGTCCCCAGCGAGAGCAGGACCACGACGAGGACCTTCGCGTGACCGGTCAGATCTCCGTCCGGAGTCAGGGAGCCGAGAGGCCAGTGGATCGGCTCGCCGAGGAGCGCGACCTGCAGCCCCGTCCAACTGAAGAGGACCGTGGCGAGGATCGAGGTGGCCATCGCGACCAGCTCCGCCCGCGCGGTCACCCGCCACCAGAGCCAGCGCAGGACATAGACCGGCCCGACCCCCCCGAGGAAGGCGAGGAAGAACTGGAAGAGGTCGGAGATGGAGCTCGAGAAGTAGGCGAAGGTCGCTCCGAGGATCAGGACGACCGTGCTGGCGATCCTGGCCACCAGGACGACCTGCTGACCATCGATCCCCGGCGCGATGAACCGACGATGGACATCGTTCACGTAGTAGCTCGCGGCCAGGTTCACATGCGTGTCGATGGTGGACATGAATGCGGCGAGGAGAGAGGCGACCACGAGTCCCAGCAGACCCACGGGGAGATAGCGCAGCATCATGACGATGTAGGCCCGCTCCGAGTCGGTGCGGATGATCGTCTCCCCCGTCGCCACGGCGCGACCCAGGAGACTCGGAGAGAGCTCCGGAGCTCCGCTTCCCCAGACTTCGAGAGCGGAGAGGGGGAGGGCGGAGACGCCGCCGTCGGCATCGGTAACGAAGATCGTCCCGACCGGGTCATCCCGGACCACGATGCTCCCCGTGATCGCACCAGTCTCCGGATTCCAGTCGACCCGCACCGCCTCCCCCTCCCGGAGCTCGAGGGGCCGATCCGCATCGCCTCCCGTTGCACCCGGCTCACTGAGGCTCTGGATCTCGCCGGGGAAGCCGGTGGCGTCGATGTATCCGCTGATCCGGCCATCGACCGGAGCGCTCACGATCACGGTCGGGAGGACGACGAGGGAGGCGAGTCCCACCGCGATCCAGGGCCAGGGGCGGAGGGCGTAGTTCGCGACGTTGTACCAGAGGGAGCCGAGGAGCCCGTCCCGAGGGGTGCGTGAGGCGGCGATCCGTTGCACGACGGTCGGACCTCCATCGACCCCGTGGGAGGCCCACCAGCTCACGCCGACGAAGACGGCGAACGCCGCGACCGTCGCGGTCCAGAACTCCGGATCGAGGGGGCCGGCGCTCTCTCCCGGTCTCGGGACGAGGCGGAGGAGATCGCGGCCCTCCGGTCCCAGCGCGGTGACCGCTCCCTCGATCGCCTCCAGGCCACCCACCGCGCCCCACGCGATCCAAGCGAAGAGGACCGCCCCGATCATCGCCATGGTGAACTGGACGATGTCGGTGATGACGACCCCCCAGAACCCCGCGAGGAGCGAATAGCTCAGGGCGAGGACGCTGGCGATGACGAGCGCCTCGATGTCTCCGACCTCGAAGAGGACTCCCATGATCTTCTTCGCCGCGAGGAGGACCCAGCAGAGGATGATCGTGTTGAGGAAGGTGGCGTGAACGAAACCGAGGAACCCGCGGAGGACCTCCGCCTGACGACCGCCGTAGCGAAGCTCGGCCAGCTCCGCGATCGTCATCACCTCACCCCGGCGCCAGTAACGGGCGAAGATGAACGTGGTGAGCATGCCCCCCACCGCGAAGCACCACCACTGCCAGTTCATCCAGATCCCCTGGTCCCGGACCCAGCCCGAGATCACCAGGGGAGTGTCCGCGGCGAAGGTGGTCGCCACCATCGAGGTCCCGGTGAGCCACCAGGGCAGGGACCGGCCGGAGAGGAAGAACTCATCCGCGCTCGAGCTCGCGCGCCGGGCGAAGTGGATCCCGACCCCGATCGCGAACACGGCGTACCCGGCGACCACCAACCAGTCGATCATGTGAAGTGCCATGCGGCGGAGGATAGCGGGTTTCACCGGAGGAGGGGAAGGGACGATCGGTGCGCCCTTCGGGCCGAGTCGCTAGGATGCCCGCCCCCGGGAGACGGAACAGGATCACGATGTCGACCGAGCCCATTCCCCAGGAGATCGAGGGATTCCGCGTCACCGGCTTCTCGGCCCGGACCTCGAACCCGGATGAGATCGCCGGAGCCGGCCGGATCGCGGACCTCTGGCGACGCTTCGCGGCGGAGGTCCACCAGCTGCCGGGTGGCCCCCCCATCGCGGTCTACGACAGCTACGAGAGCGATCACACCGGTCCGTACACGATCACCGTCGGCAATCTCGCCGACGAACACGACCCCCGCCCCGAGGGGGGCGTCTCCAACGAGGTCCTCTCCGGTCTCTACCTCGCCTACCCAGTCCCCGAGGGGGAGCCGAGTCTGTCTCTCGGCGCCACCTGGCAGCAGATCTGGGGGGACTTCTCTTCCCCCGACTTCCCCTGGCGCCGCTCCTTCCGTTGCGACTTCGAGCTGCACGCTCCCGAGGGAGACCGGGAGATGGTCACGCACATCTTCGTGGGGGTGGAGGCGCCGACCCGATGACGCGCGCTCCCCTTCCCCGCTACGGCAGCGATCCTCTCGAGGAGGGGCTCTCCCTCACCCCGCTCCCCGACCCCCCTCCGGAGGAGGGGCTCGTGGTGGAGCGCTCCCCCGAGGGACATCTCCGCGTCCGGCGTCTCGGTCCCGGCGCGCCGGGGGCGCTCCTCGTCGACCACCGGAGTCCCGAGTCCGCCCGCCGCTTCTCGGAAGGGAAGAAGGGGCTCCTCGGGCGAGCCACCGGGATCGCGCGGGGATCCCGCCCCGTCCTCTGGGATGCCACCGGGGGGCTGGGTCGCGACGCCCTCCAGCTCGCCCGCCTCGGAGCCACCGTCACCCTGTGGGAGAGGGACCCGGTCGTGAGAGCGCTCTGCCGGGAGGGGCTTGAGCGGGTCGGAGAAGGGGAGGACGAGCTGGCCCAGGCGGCGCGGGAGCGGGTCACCGTCCGGGAAGGGAGCGCGGTCGAGGGGATGGCGGAGCACCTCCGATCCGGGGCCTCCCCCCCCGAGGTGATCCTCCTCGACCCGATGTTCCCCGAGCGCGGCTCCGCCCTCCCGAAGCTCGAGGCCCAGATGCTCGCGGCGCTCTGCGGAGAGGGCGGCTGCCCGGAGGAGGAGAGGGCGCTCTTCGAGGCGGCGGTCGCGCTGCGTCCCCACCGGGTCGTCGTGAAGCGACCGCGCCACGCTCCGGAGATCGCCGGGCAGCCCGCCGATCAACGGTTCGAGGGGCGCTCGGTGCGCTTCGACCTCTACCTGCCCCGGACCCCGTCGGGCGCCTGAACCGACCCCCGACCTGCTCCCGGCTCAGGCCCCCCAGAGCCGCGCCGCGCCGCGGCCGAGGAGGACCGCCGCGAGGCCGAGGGAGAGATTCCCCGCCACCGAGAGGAGCGCGAGGCTGATGCGCCCCTCATCGATGAGGGTGAGGGTCTCGACCCCGAAGGTGGAGAAGGTGGTGAACGCACCGAGGAGGCCGACCCCGATGAAGAGGCGCGCCTGACTCCAACCCTCCTCCTGCGGCTCGAGCATCGCGAGGAGGAGTCCGAGGGCGAAGCAGCCGACGACATTGACGAGCAGGGTCGCCCAGGGGAAACCGGGCGCCATCCTCTGGCAGATGATCGTCACGAGGAAGCGCGCGATCGCCCCGAGTGCTCCTCCGAGCCCCACCACCAGAACCTGCTGCATCAAGGGCGCCTCCCCCGACCGAAGCCTGCTGCGACCCGGCTCGGCTGGAGCTCTGCGGTCGTGCGACACTGCGCTGTTACGATACTGCGCTGTTGAGACACTGCGCTGTTGAGACACTGCGCCGTTGAGACACTGCGCCGTTGAGACACTGCGCCGTTGAGACACTGCGCTGCCGAGACACCGCGCTGCTGCCTCACCGCGCCATCGTGCCCGGTCCCCGAGCGGGACGGAAGAGAGATCGGGCGGCGCTGCGCGCGCGCTCCGGTGGGGTCGAGGGGCCGCGTCGCGGTGTCGCTGCCCTATGGTGGCGCTGCCTTCTGATGTCGCTGTCCTCTGTGCCGCTCTGTCCTCTGGGCGGCTCTGTCTTCTGGGCGGCGCTGTCCTCTCCGGTGCCGAGGGCGGCGCCGTTGTCCTCGACGCGAATCCTCTGCACAATGCCGACCCGCGCGAGACTCCGCCCGTCGCCGTCCCCACGCGGTGTCCCCGCCGGGTGAACCCCGCTTCCTCCTCCTCACTCGCATGGAAGGCCTCCGGCGATGCGCCCATCGACTCCTCCCTCCCCCGCCGAGGAGCCCGATGCCCCCGCAGCTCCCCCCTCCCCGCCCGATGAGCAAGGTCGGGTCTACCCTTGTGAAGGCTGCGGTGCCGACCTCCGCTACGACATCGGCGCCTCCTCTCTCTCCTGCGAGCACTGCGGTCGAACGGTCACGATCGAGCTGGAGGAGGACGCAAGGATCGAGGAGCGGGACTACGCCGCGACCCTGGCTCGGGTTCGGAAGCTCCGCGAGGATCGCGAGGCGGAGGAGCCCCGCCACGAGGTGACCTGCGGCGACTGTGGCGCCACCGTGGAGTTCGTCGGGACCCTCGTCTCGACCGCCTGCGCCTTCTGCGGGCAGCCGGTGCAGCTCGATCAGGTCCGTCAGGCCGAGTGGAGCCTCCCGGTCGATGCGGTCCTCCCGTTCCAGCAGCAGCGGGAGGAGGCGCGGAGAAGGCTCGACCGCTGGGTCCGGACGCGCTGGTTCGCCCCGAGCTCCTTCCGACGCGCGGGAGTGAGCGGGCGGCTCGGCGGGGTCTACCTGCCGTTCTGGACCTTCGACTCCCTCACCTTCAATCGCTACCGCGGCCAGCGGGGGGATCACTACACGGTGACGGTGCGGCGCGGGAAGCAGACCCACCGGGAGCGTCGGACCCGCTGGTCTTCCGCCAGCGGTCGCTTCCAGCGCTTCTTCGACGATGTCCTCATCGTGGGCGGGGAGAGTCTCTCCGCGCCCCTCCTCCGCTCCCTCGAGCCTTGGCCTCTCTCGAAGTGCGAGCCCTACGACCCCCAGTTCCTCGTCGGCTTCCTGGCGAGGAGGCCGAGCGTGGACCTCGATGCCGGCTTCGTCGCCGCCCGCGAGCGGATGGCGGAGTCGATCGACCGCGAGGTGCGGCAGCGCATCGGAGGCGATGTCCAGCGGGTCGACTCCATCCAGACCCGCCACGACGCGATCACCTTCAAGCATCTCCTCCTCCCCGTCTGGAGCCTCGGCTACCGACATCGCGGGAAGCACTATCAGGTGGTCATCAACGCCGCGACCGGCGAGGTCCGCGGCACTCGCCCTTGGAGCGCGGTGAAGATCACCCTCGCCGTCCTCCTCGTCCTGGTCATCGGGCTCCTCGTCGCCCTGGCGACCCGCGGATGAAGGGTCCGACGCGCCGACCGAGGAGGGCCGCGTGACCGCTCCGCTCCCCATCGACCCCGTCCTCCCCGCGCTGCTCGATGCGCTCCGCCTTCGAGGGAGCGCGGTCCTCGTCGCTCCGCCGGGGGCGGGGAAGACGACGCGGGTGCCCCCCGCGATCCTCGACGGAGGACTGGCCCGAGCGGAGGGGGGAAAGGACGGGCGGATCATCCTGCTCGAGCCGAGGCGCGTCGCCGCCCGGGCCGCGGCGCGGCGCATCGCCGCGGAGCGGGGAGGCGAGCTCGGCGACGAGGTCGGATTCCGCATCCGCTTCGAGCGACGAGAGACGCCGCGGACCCGCATCCTGGTCGTGACGGAGGGAATGCTCGTCGCCCTGCTCCAGCAGGACCCATTCCTGGAGGGGATCTCCACCCTCGTCTTCGACGAGTTTCACGAGCGGAACCTCGACAGCGACCTCGCCCTCGCGATGGCGGTGCGTCTCCGGGAGGAGGCGCGCCCCGACCTGCGGATCGTCGCCATGAGCGCCACGATCGACCCCGAGCCCCTCGCCCGCTTCCTCGGAGGTGCGGAGCCCGCGCCGATCATCGAGAGCCCCGGCCGCCTCCACCCCATCACGATTCGCCACCGTCCTCCTCCGAAGGGGGAGCGGCTCGAGGCATCGGTGACCGGCGCGGTCGAGGAGGTCCTCGCCGAGACTTCCGGCGATGTCCTCGTGTTCCTCCCCGGGCGCGGAGAGATCGGGGCGGCCGAGCGGGTGCTCAAGGCGAGCGCGGCCGCCCGGGAGGTGGACATCCTCCCCCTCCATGGCGAGCTCCCCGCGCCGGAGCAGGACCGGGCGCTGCGGGCGGGCGCGCGCCGGCGGGTCGTCCTCGCGACGAATGTGGCGGAGAGCTCGGTGACGGTGGAAGGGGTGACGGCGGTGGTCGACAGCGGCCTCGCCCGCGTCCCGCGGCTCGATCTCTCGGTGGGACTCGATCGCCTCGAGCGTGGGCCGATCAGCCGCGCGAGCGCCGACCAGCGGGCCGGACGGGCGGGGCGAATCGCCCCCGGCCTCTGCCTCCGTCTCTGGAGTCCCCTCGAGGAGCGCGCGCTTCGGGCGACCGAGGTGCCGGAGATCTCCCGGGTCGATCTCTCCGCCCCCGTCCTGCAGCTCCTCGCCTGGGGCGAGACGGACCTCGGGGGCTTCCCGTGGTTCGAGGCCCCGGAGCAGGCGAGCCTCGAGCGCGCGCTCCACCTCCTCGAGCGGCTCGGCGCGGTCCGGCAGGGGAGGATCACGCCGGTCGGCGAGCGCCTCGCCCGGCTCCCCCTCTCGCCGCGGCTCGGTCGCCTCGTCCTCGCCGCCGCGTCGTTCGGACATCTGCCGCAGCTCGCCCTCGCCGCCGCCCTCCTCTCCGAGCGCGATCCTCTCCGCGCTCCCCCCGACGCCCGCCGAGGCCCTCCGGGCGGCTCTCGCGTCGACCGCACCGACAGCGACATCCTCACCCGCCTCCAGCTGCTCGAGTCTCCAGCCGCGCGACGCTCGGAGTCGCTCCAACGGGGAGCGGTCCACCGGATCCTGCGTGCCCGCGATCAGATCGAACGGTCGGCGCGCCGCCACCTCGGCGAGGTCTCCTCAGGGCTCTCGATCGAGGAGGCGCTCGGCTGCGCACTGCTCCTCGCCTTCCCTGATCGCCTCGCGAGGCGGCGCGACGGATCGACCGAGGAGGATCGGCGCGCCGTCATGGTGGGCGGGCGGGGGGTGCGCCTCCGACCGGAGAGCGGCGTGGTCGATGCCGAGCTCTTCCTCTGCATCGACATCGATGCCGGTCGGCGCGGAGAGCTCGCGGAGGCCGGAGTCCGACAGGCTTCCGCGGTGGAGCGGAGCTGGCTTGATCCGGAGCTCCTGGAGGAGACCGGCGGTCGGGAGTTCGATCCCCGTCGGGAGGCCGTGGTCGATGTGCGCCGCACCGTCTTTGACGACCTCGTCATCGAGGAGCGGCTCTCCCCCGCTCCACCCGACGCGGACACGGGCCGGTGCCTCGCCGAGGCCGCCGCTCACGATCTCGGTGCCGCGCTCTCCCTCGACGATCCCGACCTCGCATCCCTCCGGGCACGGAGCGCGTGGCTCGCGACGCAATGTCCGGAGCTCGGGCTCCCCCACCTGGATGACGAGGCGCTCGCCCGGCTCCTCCCCGAGCTCTGCGCGGGCCGGCGCTCCTTCGCGGAGCTGCGGCGGGCCCCCCTCGTCGACTTCGTCCGCGGCCTGCTCGAAGCGGATCAGTGGCGCGCCATCGAGCGAGGAGCTCCGGAGCGGATCGAGGTCCCGAGCGGCAGCCGGGTCCGCATCGACTACTCCCCGGATCGACCCCCGATCCTCGCGGTCCGCATTCAGGAGATCTTCGGCTGGACCGAGACGCCTCGCCTCGCGGAGGGGCGCGCCCCTCTCCTCCTGCACCTCCTCGCGCCGAACCACCGCCCCCAGCAGGTCACGGCTGATCTCCGGAGCTTCTGGGAGAACACCTATCCCGTGGTGCGCAAGGAGCTCCGTCGTCGCTATCCACGGCACGCGTGGCCGGAAGACCCCTGGACCGCGCAGGCGGAGAAGCGACCGCGGCGTCGCGGAGGATGATGCTCAGCCCCGCTCCTCCGGAGGCGCGGCCTCGCGTCCGCGTCGGTGGATGCGACCGGCCACGACCGCCTGAACCAGATTCCCCGCTCCCCAGGTGAGCAGCAGCAGGGAGAGGACTCCGTAGATCCCGAGTCCGCCGGGGAGCGTGGCGAGGAGGAGCTCGAGGCCGCCGGGGCGTCGGGGGAGCTCGGTCAGAGAGACGCCCGCCCCCCGCGCGACGAGGTGAAGCACGACCGCGAGGAGGAGCACCCAGCGACAGTTCCGGGCCTGGCGGTGGACCCGATCCGCGGGGGAGCGTTTCGGGGTGGGCCCGGCCGGTGCTCTCATCCGCTCGGCGACGAGGGAGACGAAGCCACAGAGGGACCACGCGAAGAGAAGGGAGAGGAGGAGCGACACGCCCTCGATCCCCGTACGGACCGCGACGAGCCCGGGATCTCCCCGACCCTCGAGGGGGACAAGCCAGAGCGGAAGAGAGCAGACGAGGAGCGCACGAGCGAGCGCGAGCAGGGTCGCGAGATCGGGGTGCACTGCACGAAGATCGCGGAGAGCCCGCAGCGTGACCCACCACCCGCACCAGTCGGGAACGAGGGAGAGCTCGAGCCCGACCGTGGGGAGAGCGACGGAGGAATCGAGCAGGACCAGGATGAGGCCGTAGGAGATCCGCCGCAGGCGCGCGACTCCTTCGATCGTGGCGAGTCTCGACCAGTCGATGGACTCCGAGCTTCTGTCGTTCCTGACTGTCATGTCACAGGGCTCTCCACCTCGGTGATCCGCGCGCTCCCCGGGGAGGTGCAGTGCAGGTCAGTTCGGTCGCAAAGGACCGGCCCTTCGAGACATCTTCGCGGAGAAAGTACTTGGGCGGCTCCGGAGACAGGTTAGTCTCTCCGTTGCACACACCTCATGGGTCGTTGCGACAAGGATCTTTGCTCACGGAACTCTGCGACGCGCTATTTTGCGTCCCGCCATGAGCGGTGCTCTACACCGGCACAGAAGATAGCGCGTCGCAGCGACCCAGTTTTCTCCCCCTCGAACAGACCGCCCCTCGCTCCTCCCCCGGCCCCTCATCATCGGCCCTTCACTCGAGGTCGGAGAGCCGCTCCTCGAACTCCGCGCTCAGGCGATCGTGCTCGGTCTGCGCCTCCTCGAGCCGCGCGAACATCCTCTCCTCCTCACGCTTCGCCTGATGGAGGTCGCTCGAGAACATCGTGATCTTCCCGCTCTCCTGCTCGTTCGAAGCCTCGATGAGCTTCTGGGTGAGCACGGAGATCTCCTCCTCGAGCGCGGTGATGCGCTGCTCGCAGGTCTCGATCTCCTGCGCGAGCGGCTTGAGGAGGCGGGAGCGCTCGGAGATGAGCGCGGCGCGCTCCCTCCGAAGCTCCTTCCGGCTGGTCCGCTTCCGGCTGCGATCGGGGGCCTCCGAGGTCGCGGTCGCCCCTCCCTGCGGGCCGCGGTCGGTCGCCGCCTCCTCCAGCCAGCCGATCCGGTCGAGGAAGTCCTGGTAGCCCCCCTCGTGGACCCGGACCTGCCCGCCATCAAAGACGACGAGTCGATTGCAGAGGCGATGGAGCATCTGCTCGGAGTGAGTGACGAGGATCACCGTCCCGGGGAACTCCTCGATGGCATCGGTGAGGGCCTCCGTCGAGGGGAGGTCGAGGTGGTTCGTCGGCTCATCGAGGAGGAGCAGGTTCGCGGGGGTCGCGAGGACCTTGCCGAGGAGCACCCGGGCCCGCTCCCCTCCGGAGAGGACGTCGATCCGCTTCTCGGCGAGCTCGCCGCTGAACATCATCAGGCCGCAGATCCCCCGCGCTTCGGTCCTCGTCATGTCGACGCGGACCGACTGGATCTCCTCCTCGACCGTCTTCCCCTTCCGCAGGCGATCGACGTTGCTCTGACCGAAGTAGGCCATCTGGTGGTTCACATGGAGCTTCACCTGGCCGCTCTGGGGGATGAGCTCGCCGGCGATGGTGCGCAGGAGCGTCGACTTCCCCCGGCCGTTCGGACCGATGATGCCGATCCGGTCTCCCGCCTCCATCGTCATGACGAGATCCTTGAAGAGGTGGTCATCCGCCTCGTAGGCGAAGGTCGTCTCCTCGAGCTCGACCGCCCACTTGCCGTTGAAGGGAGCGGGGGTGAAGGCGAAGTCGAGGGTCTGGATCTCCTCGAGCTTGTCGAGCTGGCTCCGCTTCTGGATCTGCTTCAGCCGCGACTGCGCCTGGCTCGCGCGACGCGCCTTCGCGCGGAACTTCTCGACGAACCGCATCTCCTGCTTGAACTTCCGCTCCTCGTTGACGCGGGTCTTCTCGTGGAGCTCCTCCTCCTGCTCGATCTGGGCGAAGACCTTCTCCGTGCCCCCGGAGAACTTCCGCAGCTGCCGGCGGTGGATCGCGAGGGTGTGCGTGGTGACCGCATCCATGAAGTCCCGGTCGTGGGTGATGAGGATCATGGTGTTGCGCCACCCCCGGAGGAAGCCGCGCAGCCAGCGGAGACTCACGATGTCGAGGTAGTTGTTCGGCTCATCGAGGAGGAGGAGATCGGGCTCCCCGAGAAGACACTTGGCGAGGTTGAGGCGGACCTGAAAGCCGCCGCTCAGCTCCTGCGGCGACATCCGGAACGCCTCCAGGGAGAAGCCCAGCCCGTGGAGCGCGGCCTCCGCCCGGTGAACCTCCAGATAGCCATCCTCATGGAGCTCGAGGCCCTCGCAGGCCTCATCGAGGACCGTCTCCCGGGTGAAGCGCAGATGCTGGGAGAGGTGTCCGACCTTGCAGTGCTTCGGGAGGATGATCTCCCCGGCATCCGGAGAGTCCTCCCCGAGGATGAACTTGAAGAGGGTCGACTTCCCGTGCCCGTTCAGGCCGATGAGCCCGACGCGCTCCCCCTTCTCGACGAGGGTCGATGCATCCTCGAAGAGGCCCTGCCCTCCGTAGGACTTCGTCAGGTTGCGCACTTCGAGCATGAGGGACTCCGCGGGGGGTGGGACGACCGGCGACCGCATCGCACGACATCGGGGCGCCGAGGTCGAGAGATCCTCGGGCGAATCCGAGGCTCCTCACCGGCCGGCGGAAGGGGTGCCGATCCGCCGCGCATCCACCCGCATCGAGAGGAACTCCGCCCCGTCCCGATCGACGGAGTACATCGAGAGCACGAGGTGGTCCTGGGAGAGGCGATGCTCCACCAGACGGTAGGGGACCTCGCGACCGAGGATCGGATCGGTCATCGTTCCCGAGAGGGTCAGGGTCGAGCCCTCTCTCGTCCCCCGGAGCGTCGTCACGCCGGTCCCGAGGCTGTCGATCCACGTCGAGTGATGCCGATCGAGGACCTCGTCGTGCCCGCTCAGGAACATCCCCTCGTACTCGAGCCCCATCAGCTCTCCCTCGACGCGCTCGATCACGAGGCCCCCCCACAGGGCGGCCTCGACCCGGGTCCGGCCCCGGCCGCGACCCGGCTCGGCCCCCAGCCCGGCGTGGGACTCGCTCGTGAACTCCCACTCCCCCACCTTGGCGAGCAGCCACGCACGCTCGGCCGCCGCGCGGGACGGGCTCTTCGGAGGAGACTCCCCGGGCCCCGTCGGTCCGAGGAGCGCGAACCCCGCGACGGCGAGGATGAGGATCGTGCGGAGAATCGTCTGCCGGAGCGGGGACATCTGCATGAAGTACCGAGCCGTCCTTGCGCGGGGAACCGGCCCCGCACCGGGTCAGGGCCCGGAGGGCGCGGTGCGCCGCGACCTCCGGAACCCGCCGGGAGCACCGTCCTACTGCGCGGTCTCGCGCGCGTAGGACAGCTTCATGTTCCGGAACTCCTGACCGTCCGGACCCTTCATGAACATCTCCAGGGTGAAGTGATCGTCGTCGATCGTCTTCATCACCATTCGCATCGGGACCGAGGCTCCCTGCGCGGCGTCGGTCGTGTTGCCGGCGTAGGTGATGGTGTCCCCCTTGCGCGTCCCGTCCATCTGGGTCACGCCGGTGCCCCAGGTGTCGAACCAGGTCGCGTGGTAGATCTTCCGCGCGTTGTCGTAGCCGCTCACGCCCATCCCCTCGGTGGGCATCCCCATCATCATTCCCTGCATTCGCTCGATGAAGTAGCGTCCGCCGAGGGTCGACTCGATGGTGCTGGTCGAGGTCCCCTTCTCGGGGGGGAGAGCGGGGTCCATCCAGAACTCCGACTCGATCTTCCACTTGCCGACCATCCCGGCCATCTCCTGATGGACCTTCCCGGGCAGCATGTACTCCATCCACTTCTTCTGCATCTCGTCCGCGCCGCCGTCCTGGAGAGCCGCCTGCCCCACCAGCGCCAGACCCAGGACCAGGATCGCGGTCCCGGCGATTCGCACTCCTCGCATCGGAGCTCCTCTCGTTCATCGTCGTCCCCCGACCGCGAACCCGCACCTCGCGAGCTCCACCGCCCGTCCTTGCGAGCCCGGGGGGACCCCTCAGTCTGCGGCAAGTCGGGATCGCGGTCGAGGTGCTGCCGCGAAGTCCGACAGGATCCCGGGACTACAGCCGCCGGGGAGGATGGGGCATAGTGTGCGGGTCCGTTCCCCCTGCGAAGGAGACCCCATGATCCGAATCTGCGTCCCTCCACTGGCCCTCGCGCTCCTGCTCGTGACCACGACCTTCACATCCCCCCCTCCTCTCGAGGCGACCGGCCCGGCCCCGATCGGCGGCTGGACCACCCTCTTCGATGGGACATCCGTCGAAGCGTGGCGGGGGTTCAAGAAGGACGCCTTCCCGGCGAAGGGATGGACGGTCGAGGATGGGTGGCTCCGCGTGGAGAAGGGCGGCGGCGGGGGGGACATCGTCACCCGGGCCCTCTATCAGGACTTCGACCTCAGCTTCGAGTGGAAGTGCGCGCCCGGTGCGAACTCGGGAGTGATGTTCGGAGTCTCGGAGCGGGAGAGCGCGCCCTGGGTCGCCGGCCCCGAGTTCCAGATCCTCGATGACGGCGACCTCGCCGCGGACTCCGACATCTCCGCCGGCGCCCTCTACGCCCTCGCCTCCCCGCGAGGGAAGAAGCTCAAGCCGGCCGGGGAGGTGAACCACGGCCGGATCGTCGTCGCCGGCGACCGCATCGAGCACTACGTCAACGGCGTTCAGGTCCTCTCCGTCCGCTGGGGCTCGGAGGATTGGAAGAAGCGGGTCGCCGAGAGCAAGTTCGGCGCGATGCCGCCGTTCGGCACGGTCCGCAACGGCCCGATCTGCCTGCAGGACCACGGAGACGATGTCTGGTTCCGGAACATCCGCATCCGTCGGCTCCGACCGGAGGAGGTCTCCCTCGCCGGAGGGAGGGATCCGATCCGTCTCCTCGACGGTCAGGGCCTCGGCGCGTGGACCCACTTCCTCCGCGGCGAAGGTGCGGCGATGGAGGACACCTGGAAGGTCGAGGACGGGGTGGTGATCTGCAGCGGCACGCCCGCCGGCTACCTCAAGACGAAGGAGCAGTACACCAACTACCTCCTCGTGGTCGAGTGGCGCTGGAGCCCCACCACAAAGAAGGCGGGGAACTCCGGGGTCCTGCTCCGCCAGATCGAGGATGACAAGGTCTGGCCCCGCTGCGTCGAGGCCCAGCTGATGTCGGAGCGAGCCGGAGACTTCTACAACATCGGTGAGTTTCCCATGCGCGGAGATCCGGAGCGCACGAAGGGTCGACACACCGCGCACACCCACTCGAACGAGTACCCGGTCGGAGAGTGGAACCGCTACGATATCCTCGTCTCGGGAGATCGCGTCGAGCTCCATGTGAACGGGCAGCTCCTGAATGTCGCCACGGAGGTGCTCGAGGTGCCGGGTCACATCTGCCTGCAGAGCGAGGGGACCGAGATCCACTTCCGCACCGTCGACCTCTACCCGATCCCGAGCGCCGGCGCCGGCGAGCCCTAGGACGACGGAGTCCGACACGAAGAGCGCCGGGCGACCGGAGGCGCGACCGAGAGAGAGGACCTCCGCTCCCCGCCATCGGGGGGCGGGGGTCCCTTCACATCCGGGAGTCGGGGAGAGAGACGACCCAGTAGAGGAGGAGGGCCGCCCGCAGGATCCAGGCGGCGGTCCGGAGCGCATTGGTACGGACGAGTCGCCGGATCACCTCGTGATCGGAGCCGTCCCGCTGCAGGAGGTCGTGGCACGGGACCTGGAGGAACATCGTCGAGAGCCAGACGATCTTCACGAGGACGAGCCCGACGATGGCGAGCGCGAGCTGCGGGGTCCCGAGGGCGGCGAGGAGCGCGCCGGCCGTTCCGATCGCCTCCCCGAACATCAGGGGAGCGACGATCGGCGTGACCCGACGCACATACCGGGAGTGATAGCGGGGGAAGCCCTCGCGGTCGATCTCGGCGAGCAGCGGGTAGTGCGCCCACTGCACGAAGGCGATCAACCCGGCGAGGGGAAGGGTCGTGGCGAGCTGGAGGACGAGCCAGGGATCGGACACGCCTCAGTCCGACGGAGTCGGCTCCGCCTCGTGGAGGAAGACCTCCCGCGCCCCGGGCGCGGCGGGAGTCGGCTCCGCCGCGGGCGCGACCCGGCGGATCGGGATCTGCGCCTCGATCCAGCGGTTGCGCGGGGGCACGTTGGGGCCGTTGTAGTAGAGACCTCGCGGCGGGCCGGCGATTTCCCAGCCGTCCAGCTTCGCGGCCCACGCCTTCAGCTCCTCGAGGCGGGGGATCGCCTGACCGGTCCCCACTCCCCCTTGGATTCCGATGGCGAGCACGACGACCGCGGGGCGATCGACCACGGTGACATACCCCGCCTCCCCGGCCTCTCCCATGTCGGGAGTGCGGTAGAGGAAGGACATCGTCCACCCGATCTCCTCATCGGTCTCGGAAGGAGCGTAGTCCATCTCGACCGGGGAGGTCATGGCGATCTCTCGCTCCTGAATGTGCTGAAAGAGCCGGAAGAAGGCGAAGTTCGAGGCCAGCTCCGGGCGTCGGTCCCCGCTGACCTCCGCGCGACGGGCGGAGGGGTAGTGCTTCACCTCGATCACCCCGGGGACAGTGGGTGGGGGGTAGCCCGCGGGAAGGGCGGTGTCGATCCGACACGCCCCCGCCGTGTAGAAGTCGGATCCCCCCGCGACGAGCTCGGCGAGCGGCTCCCCTCCAACGCGGACCGAGGTCCCGACCGCCGGCGCCTCCGCCAGAGCCGCCGGCTCGGATGCGGCGACGACGATCACCTGCCGCTCGGCAGGGGGGGAGGGATCCCCATCCGCTTCCTCCAGGGGAGTGGCGAGGACGGACGCGACACAGACACCGAGGACACCAAAGAGGAGTTGTAGGGCAAAGGTGGCGGGGATGGTGAACCGTCGGCTTGAGTCTCGCACGGATGGGGTCCCTTCTGTGGGGGGTTGGAGGGAGTTTCGCCCCCCTTGAATCCCCGGATTCGGAAGTCCGCGATTCCTGGGGGGGCCGGGCCTCTCGAAAAGGACACACCGCGCTTTCGACGCCGTATCATGCGGGAAATCGCTGATCCCGCCCCCCGGAAGGAGCCCCCATGTCGACGCTGTCCACCGGACCCTCCCTGCCTGGAAACGCCGTGATCGCCCAGTCGGGCGGACCGACCGCGGTGATCAACCAGTCCCTCGTCGGCTGCATCGAGGCGCTCCGGGAGTTCTCCGACATCGGGCGGATCTACGGCGCCCGCCACGCCGTGGCCGGAATGGTCGCCGACGACTTCGTCGACCTGACCGAGACCCCCGACCGCACCCTCGCTCGGGTGGCCGCGACCCCCTCCTCCGCCCTCGGCACCTCCCGGGACAAGCCGGACGAGGCCTACTGCGAGCGGATCTTCGAGCGGCTCGCCGCCCGCGAGATCCGTCACTTCTTCTACATCGGCGGCAACGACTCCTCTGACACCTGCCGGATCGTCAGCGAGGTGGCCCGAGCCCGGGGCTACGAGCTGCGCGCCTTCCACATCCCGAAGACGATCGACAACGATCTGGTGAAGAACGATCACACCCCGGGCTTCGGCTCCGCCGCCCGGTTCGTCGCCTGTGCCCTCATGGGGGACTCCCTCGACAACGCCGCCCTCCCGGGGATCAAGATCGATGTGATCATGGGCCGCCACGCGGGCTTCCTCACCGCGGCGAGCCTCCTCGCCCGCACTCCGGCCGGGAGCGGCCCCCACCTCATCTATGTCCCGGAGGCCACCTTCGACCTGGATCGCTTCGTCGCGGATGTCGACCGGATCTACACCCGGGAGGGGCGCTGCGTCATCGCCGTCTCGGAGGGGATCCACGATGAGAGCGGCACGCCGATCGCGGCTCGCATCGCGGAGCAGCTCACCGGCGAGGTCGAGGTCGATGCCCATGGGAACGTGCAGCTCTCCGGGAGCGGAGCCCTGGGAGACCACCTCGCGAACCTGATCAAGAGTCGGCTGGGGAAGAAGCTCCGGGTGCGCTCCGACACCTTCGGCTACCTCCAGCGCTCCTTCGCGGGGTGCGTCAGCCCCTCCGATGCCACCGAGGCGCGGGAGGCGGGCCGCGCCGCAGGCCGCGCCGCCGCGGATGGCCTCCTCGAGGCGAGCATCACGATCGAGCGGACCTCGTCCGATCCCTACTCCGTCGCCTACACTCCGGTCCGATTGTCGGAAGTTGCGCGCAAGACCCGCACGCTGGAGCCGAAATACATAGTGGACGGGTGCGACATCGCCGAGGAGTTCCGCGGCTATCTGGCACCCCTGGTCGGTGACCTCCCGGTGGTGGAGGGGCTCTGAGTCCCTTCAGCGAATGCGCTTCGGATCTCACTCCCGCGGGGGAGCGGGCCGGACTCCGGGAAAACCGGGGATGAAGGTGCGATGAGCAGGGAAGACGGCCACCTTCGCGCCTCGGAGCCCCAGGAGGAAGAGAGCCCTCCGGGCCGAGACCGTCCCGTGGTCTCCGCCCGACCCGGACGGTGGAGCGGCCCCGATCGCGAGCCTCCGCTCGAGGATCCCGCCCTCTTCATCAACCGGGAGCTGAGCCTCCTCGAGTTCAACGACCGGGTGCTCCAGCTCGCCCGCGACGAGAGCAACCCGCTCCTCGAGCGGCTCCGGTTCCTCACGATCTCGACCAGTAACCTCGACGAGTTCTTCGAGATCCGGGTCGCAGGGGTGATCGAGCACCTCGCCTATGACGTCGCCCTCCAGAGCGCGGATGGCCTGACCCCCCGAGCCCTCCTCGCCCAGATCTCGGAGCGGACCCACGCCCTCGTCGAGGAGCAGTATCGGGTCCTGAATGAGGAGATCCTCCCCGAGCTGGAGGAGGAGGGGATTCACCTCCTCCGCCGCAGCCACTGGACCCCTGAGCAGACGCGCTGGATCGCGGACTACTTCGAGCGGGAGGTCCTGCCCATCCTCACGCCGGTCGGGCTCGATCCCGCGCATCCTTTCCCGAGGATCGCGAACAAGACCCTGAACTTCATCGTCTCCCTGCAGGGGAAGGATGCCTTCGGTCGGCTGAGTCGGGCCGCCGTGGTCCAGGCGCCGCGCCTTCTGCCCCGGGTCATCGCGCTGCCGCCGCGCCCGCACTCCCGCGATCGCGACTTCGTGCTTCTCTCCTCCGTGATCCACGCCAATGTGGACGCGCTCTTCCCCGGCATGGTCGTGGAGAGCTGCAGCCAGTTCCGTGTCACGAGAAACTCGGACCTCTTCGTGGACGAAGAGGAGGTCGACGACCTCCTGAACGCTCTCAAGGGACAGCTCGACCGGCGACGCTTCGCGGTCCCCGCCCGCCTCGAGGTCGCGGAGAACTGTCCGAAGGACATGGAGGAGTTCCTGCTCCATCAGTTCGAGCTCGGCGAGTCCGACCTGTACCGCGTCAACGGACCGGTCAACCTCCACCGGCTCGGCGAGCTCCACTCGCTCATCGATCGCCCCGACCTGAAGTACCGCTCCTTCCTCCCCGGCACCCCGCGGGCGCTGGAGGAGGGAACGGTGTTCTCGGCGATCCGTCGGGGAGACATCCTCCTGCATCATCCGTATCAGTCCTTCGCGCCGGTCATCGAGATGATCCGCGCCGCGGCGACCGACCCGCAGGTCCTCGCCATCAAGCAGACGATCTACCGGACCGGGACCGACTCGGAGCTGCTGGAGCCCCTCGTCGAGGCGGCGAAGGCGGGCAAGGAGGTGACGGCGGTCATCGAGCTGCGGGCGCGCTTCGATGAGGCCGCGAACATCGAGATCGCCACCCGACTCCAGGAGGCGGGCGCGAAGGTGGTCTACGGGGTCTTCGGCTACAAGTCCCACGCGAAGATGCTGCTCATCGTCCGCCGCGAGGGCGAGGAGCTGCGGCGCTACGTCCACCTCGGCACCGGCAACTACCACCCCGGCACGGCCCGCGCCTACACCGACTTCGGCTACCTGAGCTGCGACCCCGATCTCGGCGCTGATGTCCACGAGCTCTTCCAGCAGCTGACCGGTCTCGGTCAGGCGACCGGTCTGCGGACCCTCGTCCAGTCCCCCTTCCGCCTCCATGACGAGATGCTCGGCCGGATCCGTGGCGAGATCGAGGCGGCGGAGGCGGGCGAGCCGGCTCGGATCATCGCGCGAATGAACTCCCTGATCGAGCCGCAGATCATCCGCGAGCTCTATCGCGCCTCACGCGCCGGCGTCGAGATCGACCTGATCGTCCGCGGTCCCTGCGCCCTGCGCCCCGGAGTCCCCGGGGTGTCGGAGAACATCCGCGTCCGCTCGATCCTCGGGCGCTTCCTCGAGCACAGCCGGGTCTTCGGCTTCCACGCCGGGGGCGAGGAGGTGGTCTACCTCTCCAGCGCGGACTGGATGCCGCGGAACTTCTTCCGGCGCGTGGAGATCGCCTTCCCGATCCGGGAGCCGAGGCTCAAGCGACGCGTCCTCGAGGAGAGCCTCCTCCTGTACCTGCAGGACTCGCGGGATGCCTGGGAGTTGACCTCGGATGGGAGCTACCTCCGAGTCGGAGAGCCAAAGGTCGGTGAGGCGCGGTCGGAGCCCGCTTCGTCCCAGCAGGGCCTGCTCGAGCTCCTCCAGGACAGCGCCGGAGCCTCCTAGGAAACCCCCCGGCCTCCTTCTCCCGCACCGCCGGCTCTCGGACCCTGTTCAGGCATCGGCGGCACCGAGCTCCACCGAGACCTCCACGCCCAGGCTCGAGGCCAGCTCCAGCTCTCTCCGCAGCTCCTCCTCGGTGAGCGGGTGACGGGAGAACCAGCCCGGCGGGAAGCAGAGCTGAAGTGCCTCGCCCTCGACCCGGGGAGCGAAGGGAAGTCGGGCGTCCTCCACCCTCGCGCGGTGGAAGGAGACCGCGAGTCGGAGGAGGAGGAGGAGCCGATGGGCCTCCGCCTCGGTGAGCATCTCCGGGAGCTCCATCTCCCGAGTGCGGACCTTGCGCCGATGGAACCGCACCAGAAAGGCGATCGCCTCCTGCTCATCGGTCGAGAAGCCCGGCAGCTCGGAGCAGCGGATCAGGTACTCCCCGTGGCGCTGGTGCCCACGGTGGGAGATGGAGAGCCCGACCTCGTGGAGACGCGCGGCGAGACGGAGGAGAGCCCCCGCTCCCGTGTCGAGTCCCCACGCCTCCCGAGCGACCTCGAAGAGCCGGAGCGCCGTGCGCTCGACCCGCGCCGCCTGGGCGAGATCCACCTCGAATCGTCCCTGGAACTGGGCGATGGTGGCCTCGCGGACATCCCCGCTCCCATCCCGACCGACCAGGTCGGTCAGGATCCCCTCCCTCAGGCCACCGGGGGTCGCGGTGAGCTCCCCCACCTTGCACGCCTTGAAGATGGCGCTGAGGACCGCGATCCCCCCCGCGATCACCGGTCGACGATCCTCGTTCAGCTCCGGGAGCTCGAGGCAGTCGATCGTCTCCGCCTCGATGAGATGGTCTCTCAGACGGCGGAGTCCGGCCCGGGTGATCGGCTCCCCCGGATCTCCGGTGGAGTGAATCAGTCGCTCGATCGCGTGGGCGGTCCCGGCGGAGCCGAGCGCGACCGTCCAGCCGAGCTCCCGGAAGCGGGCGGTGTAGGGGCGGAGCTCCACCCGTGCGGCGAGGATCGCCTGACGGAAGATCTTCTCGGTGAGCCGTCCCTTGCGGAAGTGACGGCGCGTATGGGTCACGCAGCCGAGGGGCAGGCTCTCTGCCAGGAGGATCTTCGAGCCGTCCGCCACGATCAGCTCCGTGGACCCCCCGCCGATGTCCACGATGAGATGGCGGGCGTCGAGCTGGGGGAGCTGGCTGTGCACGCCGAGGTGGATGAGGCGCGCCTCCTCGCCACCCGAGATGATCTCGATGCGGTGGCCGAGGGCCGCCTCCGCCCGGCGACGGAAGGAGCGGGCGTTCCGGGCGGAGCGGAAGGTGTTCGTGCCGACCGCCCGCACCTGATCGGAGGAGAACTCCCTCAGTCGATGCCCGAAGCGGGCGAGGCAATCGAACGCGCGCTGCTGAGTGGCCTCATCGATCCGGCCTTCCTCGTCCAGACCGCCAGCGATGCGCACCCGTTCCCGCAGTCGATCGAGGACCTGCGGCGGTCCCCCGTCGCTGCGAGCGATGATCATGTGGAAGCTGTTCGAGCCGAGATCGACCGCGGCGACGGTCTTCAAGCGCGCACCTCCCGGTCGATCCCCGCCTCAGTCCCCGGCACGGCCGCGGAGCTGCTTCGGGGTCTGGAGCCAGAGGAGGGAGCCCGGACCCTCGATTCCGGCCGGACACTCGAGCGCGGCGACCCCCCCCTTCTTCAATCGGGTGAAGGGCTCGGGCGCGCGGCAGATGTGCGCGATCAGGGCATCAACCTGGGGTGCGTGCCCGCAGAGGAGCGTGTCCTCGTTCGGGGAGCGGGAGAGCTCCGCGATGAGGGCGCGCGGGTCTTCATCCCCCACCAGGGTGGGGGTGATCTCGACCTCCGGGTGGCGGAGGACCTGGGCGATCACCTCGGCGGTCTGAAACGCCCGGACAAGGGGGCTCGAGACGATCCGCTCCGGCGCGATGCCGAGGCCCGCGAAGCCGCGCGCCTCGCGCTCCATGCGCTGACGCCCGCGGGGCGTGAGCTCGCGATCCGGATCCGCGGGGCACTCGGGGTCGTCCCGATCGATCGCGATGGCGTGTCGGACGATCCAGAGATACACGGGTCTCTCCTTTCGAGGCTCCTTCGCGAGGGTCGGGGCCGTCGATCGCTCCTCCGCGCGACCGCGGACCTCGCTCCCCCCACTATGGCGCAATCCCGACCCTCGGTGAAGATCCTGCATCCTCGACCGCCGGAGGGAGGTGCGGGCGCGTCGAGCGTGTATCATCCTAGGGTGCACCCCGACCGGAGAGGAACGAGGGAGCGATGATCTCCCCACAGCCGCCGAATCCCGAAGGCGATCGGGCACCGAACCACCGCCTCGTCTGGCGCCCGACTCCGGTCGTCTCCACCGCCATCCGGGAGACCTTCGAGGAGAGGCTCCGCTTCGCGGAGGGCTGTCTCGCGCTCGCGGATGAGGACCCGGCCCGGGCGATCCACTCCTACCGCAAGACGATCCGTCGCAGTCGATCCCTGATCCGCCTGCTGCGCGGGGTCATTCCGAAGGAGTCGCTCCGATCGATCGACTCCGGCCTGAGAGCCGCCGTCCTCCCGACCTCCGGCCTGCGCGATGCTCGCGTGCTCCTCGGGGTCCTGGACGCGCTCCCCCCGATCGAAGGCTCCGACCCGCTGCGGGAGGCCCTCACCGCCCGCTGGACCCGGAGGGTCGAGGCGATCGAGGAGAGCGGAGAGGAGCGGCAGGCGCTCATCGCGAGCCAACCCCCTCTCCGACGACTCCCCGGCGAGCTGGAGCGCGCTCTCCCGGCCGATCTCGGCGTCGAGGAGCTGCAGCAGGCCGCCCGGCGCAGCTATCGCAGGGCGCGTCAGGCCGGTCGCTCCGCGATCAGGGTTCCGGAGGACGAGGGCATCCATCGGGCCCGCAAGCGGATCAAGGAGCTGCGCTACCAGCTCGAGTGGCTGAGCGGCGTCTCCGACGCCGCGACCCGCGCTCGTCAGAAGCACTGCGCGCGGCTCGCGGGGGAGCTGGGGGAGGTGACCGATCTCCTCGTCCTCGAGGATGCGATCCGCGCCGATCTCGAGGTCCTCCGCGGTCTGAAGGCGCGCTCCTTCTGCCAGCGCGTCCGCCGCCGGCTGCTCGCACGCTTCGAGGAGGTCACGCTCTCGCTGGAGTCGCTCTTCGCCACGCGGAGCCGGGAGTTCGCCTCGGGAGTGGGAGCGCGGATCCTCTCCGGAGCGGAGCCCCCTCCCGACGCCGAGACCTAGCGCGCGGAGCCGCGGACGAGGGTCGGCCGAGCGCCGGGGACGAAGCTCCCGTACTTCTCCGTCGTGCCGTCCGGCCAGAGGACCTCGAGCGAGACGGCGGGAGCGCCGCCGGTGCCGATGTGCACCCGTGGATCGTGGGCGGCGGCGTACCCTCCCCCCGACCCGACGAGTCGGGTGATCACCCGCGGCCCCTCCCCGTCCCCGCCGTCGAGGCGCGCCCTCACGATCGTTCCGGAGAGGGAGCGATGTGCGGGATCCCGGAGGGTGATCACGAGCGCGCCGCCTCGCTTCTGCGCGATGTTCTCGAGAAGGTGCGCCCGCCCCCCGTTGTTCACGATGACGAGGTCGAGGTCTCCATCGTCGTCAAGATCCCCCCGCAGCACCGCCCGGGCGGATCCGACGGAGGCATCGCTCACCGCCGTCGGGGACACCTCGCGGAACCGGGCCGGAGCGACGCCCCGAAAGAGCTGGTCGGTCTCCGCGTAGGGGTCCTGACCGGGCTCGTGGGACCCCGTCGTCACGCGCCCGTTCCCCACGAAGAGGTCATCCCGACCATCGTGATCGAAGTCCGCCACCACCTGGCCCCAGCCGGTGGACTCGCGGGAAGGTCCGGCGAGGCCGGTCAGGACGGTGGCGTCGGTGAAGCTGCCGCCGTCGTTGCGGTAGAAGGTGTTCGTCTCGTTGCGAAGATGGGTCAGCAGCAGATCGAGGTCGCCATCCCCCTCCGCATCGAACGCCACGATCCCCATCCCCGCCTCTGCCCGGCCGTTCATGTCGACGGCGGCGCCGCGCCGCGTCGCGACCTCCTCGAAGCGAAGACCCTCGGCGGTGCTCCGGTTCAGCCAGAGCTGGTTCGGGTTGCCATCGTTGGCGACCGCGATGTCCGGACGCCGGTCGCCATCCAGATCGGCGAACACGACGCCCAGGCCGTTTCCGAAGGCGACACGGAGCCCTGCGCGCTCCGAGACATCCTCGAAGCGAGCGCCTCCCCGGTTGCGGAGGAGGAGATCGGGCGCCGGCGCGCGGTAGTTGTTCGGCGCGCAGTAGTCCCGCGTGCCATCCTCGTTCGTGCAGGGGAGCTCGCGCTCGGGACTCCAGCGGACATAGTTGGCCGCGAAGATCTCGGGCAGACCATCCCCGTCGAGATCTCCCATCGCCGCGGAGGTCCCGAAGGCGGCATCTCCGGCCCCGCTCTCCTCGGTGATGTCGGTGAAGCGCCCCTCCCCGTCGTTCCGATAGAGCGTGTTTCGACCGACCCGCGTGATGTAGAGGTCGACATCGCCATCGAGATCGATGTCTCCGGTGCAGACTCCGATCCCGTACCCCACCGCGTCGAGCCCGGAGCCCTCGGTGATGTCGGTGAAGCGCAGCGCTCCGTCGTTTCGAAAGAGGCGATCGGACGAAGGTGAATCCGGATCGAGGAGGTCCCCCCCCTGGACGAGGAGGAGATCGAGGTCTCCATCCCCATCGACATCGAGGAGGGCACCGCCGCCCGCGACCGTCTCCGGCAAGTGATACCGCCGCTCCTCCCCGATGCGATGCTCGAAGTCGAGGCCCGCCTCCCGGCTCCGCTCTCGAAACCAGAGTGAGTCGGCGGGGCCACCGGCGGCGGGTGGAGCGACGGGCGGCGGATGGGAGTCCTCACCACCGCATCCGGAGAGGAGGAGCAGGAGCAGGGGTCGGAGTGCGATCGGCGCAGGGCCTGATGGTGAACGGCTCATTCCCCCTCCTCCGGCTCGGATCCGGGGACCGCCGCGCCGACGGTACGCGACCGGATCACGAACGAGTCTAGCCGGAGCGCGGGAGCCCTCCCAGCGCACTCCATCCGTCGGCTCGCTTGCCCCTCCCGATCGAAATCCTATGATCCGACCGCACCGGAACGCAGTGGCAGGTCGAGGTGGCAGCGCGAGGTGGCCGCCTGAAGGGAGAGCGGAGGGACCCGATGCTGAAGCCGATCTTCGCGGTGGTTCTGCTGATCCTCCTGGTGGCAGGAATCGGCGCCGCCGTCCTCCATCTCTCCTCCCCGATCTCCACCGTGCCGCTGCTGGTCCTCGACATCTCCGTGGAGCCCCCGACCCCGACCGCCCGGATCCGATTCGGCGGGGAGTTCATCCCCGCGGATCGGTCGGTCCGACACGAGTGCCGGCTGACCTGGCTCGCTCGGGCGCCTATCTCGGAGACGCCGCTCCCCTCCCCGATCGAGGACCAGGAGGATGTCGCGACGCTGCATTCCATCGACACGGACCGACTGCTTGACGCGCTCCGCCGCGCCACCGGAGTCGGCGATGAGCGCGAGTCCGCTCCAAAGGAGATGCTGACCTGGCTCGGCGAGCTGGCGCTCAGGGGCTTCCGCGGATCCGCGCGCGTGGACGGTCGGGACCGGGAGGTGATCTGGCTGGCCGTCGCGCTCCCCGGCCAGCGGACGCCGTTCGGCCTCGCGATCCTCGCGGACGGAAGCCCCGACCTCGAGGCGCATGACGTGACGATCGCCCCTCCGACGACGCCCTCGACCGGCGCGGGACCCCGATGGTCGGAGGGAGTCCTGCGACAGCAGCGGATCGAGCACGTGGTCCGGCTCCGCTTCCGACCGATCGAGGGATCCGGCGACGACCCCCTCAGGGGGTCCAGACATCGGCGGCCTTGATCCGCTCGATCGCCTTCTCCGCCCCGTTCCGCGGGACGCACTCGAGGCCGACATAGTCCCGATAGCCGAGACGCCACGCCTCCTGGAAGACCCGGTTGTAGTGGACCTCCCCGGTCCCCGGCTCGTTGCGGCCCGGGTGATCGGCGAGCTGGAGATACCCCACCTGGTCGAAGCCATCCCGCAGGCGACCGCAGAGGTCGCCCTCGCTGATCTGCATGTGGTAGAGGTCCCAGTTGATCTTCACCATCGGCGAATCCACCTCGCGGCAGATCCGGACCGCGTCCACGCTGCCGTAGAGACAGTGCCCCTTGTGATCGACGCGGATGTTCATCGGCTCCAGGATCAGCATGACGCCGGCATCCTCGACCATGGGCTTCACCCGCCGGAGGCCGGTGATGATCGCGGCGTGCATCTCCTCCGGGGACTTCCCCGGGATGTCGTTTCCGCCGACCACCGTCATCTTGCGGCAATCGAGCCGCTTCGCGACCTCGATGCCCTCCCTGATCTCCTTCTCGAAGCGGTCGTGGTGGGACGGATCGTTGAGCCCCGGCACGAAGCCCCAACCGGTGAACTGGGCGACCTCGATGGAGAGCTCGCGGCAGAGGTCCCGGAGCTCATCGAGCGGCTTGCCCCGCCAGGGCCAGAACTCGATCGCCGGGAAGCCGGCGGCGTGGGCCTTCCGGACCTTGTCGAGGAAGGGCACCCCCCCCCACCACATCTCCACATTCACGGCGAAGCGGGTCCGCCCCCAACCAGCTGCGGGCTCATCGGTCGGGGTCGCCCCGAGGGAGGCGGGCAGCGACGCGCCGGCCGCGGCGGCCGCGGTCGAGGCGAGCCAGGTGCGTCGATCGAGGGGGAAGCGGGGATCGATGGACATGACACCTCCGTGGGGAAAGGGCCGGGTCGCACCCGGGGCCGCAGGTCGCCGCGCGGCGCCCTCCCGGGGGCGGTGGGAGAGGGTAACGAGTCGGCGGAGGACGCGGTACCGATCTCTCCCCGGGCGATCCCCCCTTCCGGTACACTCCCGCTCCGCCCCCCCGGAAGCGAGGCCTTCGTTGCTCGGCAGAACCCTCCCCCTCTCCCTCTCTCTCCTGCTCCTCATCGGCTGCGCGCTCCCTCCCGCGCCCGAAACCCCGGAGCCGAGCGATCCCCTGCGCGCCGCGGTGCAGAGCCTCGAGCGCTGCGAGGGGCTCCTCACCCTTCATGTCGACGCGGCGGAGAACACCGTCCTGCTGGAGCTCCCGGCCCCCACCGATGCGTCGGGGCGGTGCGCGGAGCTGCTCCTCGTCCACGGCCTGCGCCGCGGGCTCGGCTCCAATCCGGTCGGGCTCGACCGCGGCCAGCTCTCCGGCGCCGAGCTCCTCGTCATCCGGCGGCGGGGCAGGCAGGTCCTGTTCGAGCGACCGAACCTCCGGTTCCGCGCGGGCCAGCCCGACCCGGCCGCGCGCCGAGCGGTGGAGGAATCCTTCGCGACCTCGGTCATCTGGGGAACCGAGGCCCGGGTGATCGCCCCCGACGGACGCTCCCTCGTCGATCTCGGCCCCCTCCTCGTCAGTGATCGCCACGGGATCGCCGATCAGCTCTCCCGCAGCAGCGGCTCGACCTACCGCCTCGACCCGGCACGGAGCGCGGTGACCCTCGAGGCGCTCCGCGCCCTCCCCGCGAACATCGAGCTGGAGGCGAGCCTCACCTTCACCACGGAAGGCAGCCCCGGCCGGGAGATCTCGGGGACGGCGCCAGATGGGCGCGCGGTCACCCTCCTCCAGCACATCTCCCTCATCGAGCTGCCGCCGGCGGGCTACCGACCCCGACTCCAGGACCCCCGCTCGGGCACCTTCTCGACCGAGACGATCGACCCCACCGCACCCCTCACGGCGCCGACCCGGATCCGCTACGCCGAGCGGCATCGCCTCGCGCCGGGAGAGACCCTGACCTACTACGTCGACCGCGGCGCGCCGGAGCCGGTCCGCAGCGCGCTGCTCACCGGCGCGGGGTGGTGGGCGGAGGCGTTCGAGGCCGCGGGGCTCCCCGGCGCGTTTCGCGTCGAGCTCCTCCCCGAGGATGTCGACCCCCTCGATGTCCGCTACTCCGTGATCCAGTGGGTGCACCGCGAGACCCGCGGCTGGTCCTACGGCGCCAGCATCACCGACCCGCGAACGGGGGAGATCCTCAAGGGTCATGTGACCCTCGGCTCCCTCCGCGTGCGGCAGGACCGCCTCCTCTTCGAGGGTCTCCTGGGGGTGGAGAGCACGGGGACGGGAACCCCGGGCGATCCGATCGAGATCAGCCTCGCGCGGATTCGGCAGCTCGCCGCTCACGAGGTGGGGCACACCCTCGGCCTCGCCCACAATTTCGCGGGGAGCGCGCGCGAGCGGGCCTCGGTGATGGACTATCCCCCTCCTCGCGTCCGGGTCGCCGAGGATGGCTCCCTCGACCTCTCCGACGCCTACGGCGTGGGAGTCGGCGAGTGGGATCGCCACGCGATCCGCTGGCTCTACGGCGCCCACGGCGTGGACGCGGCGGGGAGGATCGACGAGGAGGAGGAGCGCCGCCAGCTCCGCGCCATCCTCGATGAGGGGATCGCGGGCGGCCTCCTCTACCTCTCCGATGCGGATGCCCGCTCGCCGGGGGCGAGCGATCCGCGCGCCAGCCTCTGGGACGATGGATCCGATGCGGTCGCGGGCCTCGAGGGCGCGCTGGCCGTCCGGCGGATCGCGCTCTCCCGGTTCGGCCCGGGGAACCTCCCGGAGGGCCGACCGCGGACCGAGCTCCAGGAGGTGTTCACCCCGGTCTACCTCCACCATCGATACGCCCTCGAGGCCGCGGTGAAGACGATCGCCGGCGTGGAGTACGGGCACGGCGTCCGGGGGGATGCGATGCCACCCCCCCGAGTGATCCCCCGGGATCGTCAGGAGCGTGCGCTCTCCGCGGTCCTCCAGACCATGACTCCGGAGTTCCTCCGGGTTCCCCCGGGGCTCCTCCCCCTCCTCGTCCCCGCCACCCCCGGCTCTGCCCGCAGCGTCGAACGGCTCCCCGGCGAGACCGCACCGATGTTCGATCCTCTCGCCGCGGCGCGCGTCGCCGCCACCCTCTCCGTGGACCTCCTCCTCGACGAGGCCCGCCTCGCCCGACTGGTCAATCAGGGGCTCACGAGCCCCGGGCAGCTCACGATCGAGGATCTCCTCCGCCGGCTGACCGAGACCTTCCAGTCGAAGGAGGAGGAGCGGGAGGCCTGGATCGCGGGGATCGATGCGGCGGTGGAGCGGGTCATCCTCGATCGGCTGATGGCGCGAGCCGGCTCGGCGACGGTGACGGCGGAGGTGCGCACCGCGATCGATGCCATCCTCGGCGAGCTGCTCGCCCGCCTCGGCCCACCCTACGAGGGGCGCCAGCTCCGCTACGACAACGGGCATCGCGCGCAGATCCTGCGCGATCTGGAGCGACATCTCGCGCGCGCCCCCGTGGAGCGCAGCGGACTCAACCCTGCGCCGCCCCCGCCCCCCGGCAGCCCGATCGGCTGCGGGTGCGATCGATACTGAGATCCGGAGGGACCGGACGCGGGGAGCGGTGATCGCGCGGGGGTCGGCGGTCCGTGCGGATCAGAGCTCGTAGGAGTGACCCGCCTCCATGACGACGACATCACCCACCCCCGCGTCGTCGAGCTCGCGGATGATCTCGTCCCGGTGCGTCGCCTTGAGATGAACCGCGAAGAAGGTGGGATCACCGGCGAACTGGGCGATCTCCTCCGCGAAGAGTCGCGGCGTCAGATGCATCGAAGCATCCGCGAGCCAGAGCAGCTTCTCGGGGAAGCTCGCTTCGAGGACGACTGCCTTGAGGTGGGGCACGGCGTTCGCTGCCTCGCGCAGGGCGGCGCAGGGAGCGGTATCGGTCGCGATCAGCACCGCGCTCCGCCCATCGTCGACCAGGAAACCGAAGGTGGGGACGATGTGCTCCACCGGAATCGGGGTGACCTGCACCCCATCGATCTCCACGGGGCGCCCCGCCTCGAGGCGCTGCAGATCGAGGAGGCGCACCGGACCCTGCTCCGAGATGCGGATGAAGTCGGGCCAGGTGCGGTCGTTGAAGATGTCCTCGCGGAGCGCGGCCTCCGTCTCGGCCCCCGCATGGACGCAGACTCCCTCCGGATGCTCGCCGAAGACATTGTCGAGGAGCATCGGCAGGCTCGCGATGTGGTCGATGTGCGAGTGGGACAGGAAGAGATGCCGGATCGCCCGCTGCACCTCGAGGTCGGCATGAAAGCCGATCGAACCCGCATCAAGGCAGATGGAGTCGTTGATGCGGATCGAGGTGAGGTACTGAGAGACCGACGCGGAGGCCGCGGCGGTGCCGCCCCCCACCGCGGAGGGAACCAGCTCGACCTTCATCGTGACGCCTCCCCTCTCGCCCAAACCGGGAATCGCGCTCGCAACGACGGACCGCGGGACGGGGTCCGCCTCAGGACACGAGCCGATCATCGACCTTCGCGAGCCGACGAGCCAGCATCCCCGCGATGTTGTAGGTCATGCGCAGGGCCACCATGTCGTTCCGATCGAGGAGACCGTGGAAGACCGAGCCGGAGAAACGCTTGAGCCGGCCGGGCTCGCGGCAGATCACCGTCGCAGCGGCGCTCGACTGATCGAAGAGAGACATCTCGCCGAAGAAGGAGAGCTCTTCGAGGCGGGCAAGGACGCTCTCCGCGCCGTCGGCGGCGTGGACGACCTCGAAGACTCCCGCGCCGATCACATAGAGGCCCTCCCCCGACTTGCCCTGCTCGATGATCACCTGCCCCGGCTCGGTCGGGACATCCTCGGCGTCCCGAAGGATCCGCGCGATCTCCTGCGCCTCGAGCCCGTGGAACAGGGGGACGGTCGGGAACTTCTCGATGTGCTCTTCCATGAGTCGATCTCCTGGGCGGGCGAACGGGGTTGGGCCGCGGACGGAGCTGCGGCGCACCTGTGGACGATGGGCGTCTCCGGGCGGGGTGAGGACACTCTGTGGCAGGTCACGCTACCGGAGGGAGCCGGGGGCTGCAACGCCCCGGACTCGACCCTTCTCCGGTCTTCTGGGGTATGCTGCTCGTCATGGAGGATCCAGCGATGGCCCAGCCTTCGGAGCGTCGTCTCTTCGTCGTCGGAGATCGCGTGCTCGTGACCCCCGAGAAGGGGGAAGAGCGGACGCGGGTCGGTCTCTATCTGCCCGCGACCGCCGTGGAGAGCGCCCCGGTCCAGGGGGGTCGCATCGTGGAGGTCGGACCCGGGACACCGGTGCCGAGCCCTTCGGATGTGCACGAGGAGCCCTGGAAGATCGGTGAGCCCCGAGCCCAGTATGTGCCGCTCGAGGCGAAGCCGGGCGACTTCGCGCTCTTCCTGCGCAAGGCCGCGATCGAGGTGCAGTTCGACGGGACCGACTACCTCATCGTCCCCCACGGGGCGATTCTTCTTCTCGTGCGTGAACCCGCCATCGCCGAAGAGAGTCCCGAATTCGATCCTGCTGACTTCGATCTCTGATCTGACTCAGATGACTCGCGTACATTCGAATCAGCACATGTGATCATTGATGCCTAGCCCAATCCTGATGAATCAGTAAGGTTGGGATCAGCGGATCCGTCTTCGTGGGACTTAGGGCGCGACTATTCATCGTGCCCGGGACGCTTCCGACCGTGAAACGATATGCATCACCTCAAGGAACCGCCGGCGAGCGGTTTCAGCGGTGATCCATCGGACCATGTGTGGACCGTCCGATCGGTATTCGCTTCCGACTCAGCTGCAATTTGGTGCGAGTCCTCCGGAATCTATCTACCGGGGGAGAAGGAGTGAAGTATGAGGACCCCTGTCGTATCGGGTCGCAAGACCCTCATCTGGATGCTGCTGACGCTTCTGCTCGGCGGAACCCTGCATGCCATCGATGTCCCCGTGTCGATCGACTTCGACCTGGAGAACCGCGAGGCGGGCTCCCTGATCGAGTCGGTCAACGGAACCAATGACGGAACCGCGCTCGTGGGTCCGATCGGTGTTCGAGGGACGCGCCCCGGCGACGCCCGGAACGCCGCGGTCCTCCACCACTCGACCCTCAGCTCCGGTCCGGCGAGCGATCTCGGCACCCCGAACCAGGCGTTCGGCGGGGTCGGAGTCGGAGTCGGCGGAACGCTGGGTGCCGCGTACGCGAACCAGAGCGACCTCGGGCGTATCCTCGTGATCGCCGACAACCTCGTCGATGCCAACGGCGATGGCCTGATCGACCAGACGAACGACTCGAGCCTTCAGCAGCTCGAGTTCGAGTTCGACTTTCGGACGATCACCGCTCCCTTCGTTCCCCATGACATTCGCGTGCTCAGTCTCAAGGTGATCGACACGGAGGGTCCCAGCCCGGGATCGATCCAGATCTTCGATGCCCTCGGGAACCTGATCAGCGCGACCCCCATCGTGACCACCGGCAACAACGGGGTCGCCACCCAGTGGCTCGGAACCCCGGGTCTCGGGGTCGCGGGCGCAGCGACGATGAAGGTGATCCTGAACGGGTCGGCCGCGATCGATGACATCGACTTCGAGATGTCGTCCGCGCCGCCCCCGTCCTGCGACATCTCCAGCCCCGGCGCCGATCATGTCCATGTCGAGGTCGGCGAGCTGCTGAGTTTCAACCTCTCCGCCATGAGCCACGAGGATGACCTCCTCGTCGAGGCCCTCCTGATGCCGACCGGCTCGTCCAGCACGCCCGGACTCCCCGCCGGAACGACGGAGGAGGATCTGGAGCTCGAGTTCACGGTCAACTGGACCCCGACCGCGGACCAGATCGGCGACCACGAGTTCCTCTTCCAGAGCAGCGACTCCCTCGGCCAGTCCTCCACCTGCGGAGTGCTCGTCACCGTCTACTGCAATCTCTCGATCCCGCCGTTCGGGCAGCCGCTCTCGAAGACCATCTGCGAAGGCGAATCGGTCTACCTCTCCGCCTCCCCCCTCGTGACCCAGCCGGCCACCTACCAGTGGCAGAAGGATGGCGTCTCGATTCCCGGCGCGAACACCACCAACCTGACCCTGACCGCGCTCGGCACCGGCGACGCGGGTGACTACACCCTCGTCATCACCAACCCCTGCGGGACCCTCACGAGCCAGGCGGCCACGGTCACCGTCAAGTCGCCTCCTTCCATCGATCAGCACCCCTCGGACGTCACCACCTGCGAGGGCACGGATGCGACCTTCTCGGTCGTCGCCTCCGGGACGAGCTCCCTCTACTACCAGTGGAAGAAGGACGGCTCATCGATCTCCGGGGCGAACTCCTCGACGCTCACCCTCTACGCGGTCGACTCGAGCGACGCGGGCAGCTACTCGGTCACGGTCACGAACGACTGCGGCCACGCCACCTCCTATCCGGCGCAGCTGACGGTCCGCCACCCGCCCAGCATCTCCTCAAGCCCCGAGTCGCGGACGCACTGCGTGGGAGAGTCCACCACCTTCCATGTCTCCGCCTACGGGAGTGACCCGCTCTTCTATCAGTGGAAGAAGGACGGCAACTCGATCTCCGGCGCGAACTCCTCGAGCTACACGATCAGCTCGGTCTCGACCTCGGACGCCGGCAGCTACACCGTGACCGTCACGAACGACTGCGGGTCCGCGACCTCCTACGGCGCGGACCTCACGGTGCGGACCCCCCCGTCGATCGACTCACACCCGAGCGATCAGACCCTCTGCGAGGGTCAGGCGATCCAGCTCACCGTCTCCGCGAGCGGCAGCTACTCCCTCCACTATCAGTGGAAGAAGGACGGGACGCCGATCTACGGAGCGACAAGCTCCACCCTGACGATCATCAACGCCACCGCGTCTGACTCCGGCCTCTACACCGTCAAGGTCTCGAACGACTGCGGAAACGAGACCTCCTACGGCGCCACTGTCGAGGTGCGCGTCGCCCCCGAGATCACGACGCACCCGATGGACCAGACCCTCTGCGAGGGTGAGACCCTGACCCTGACCGGTGCGGCGAGCGGCAGCCACCCGCTCCACTATCAGTGGAAGCGGAACGGGAGTCCGATCCCGGGAGCGAACAGCGCGACCTACACCGTCTCCTCCGCCCAGGCGAGCGACTCCGGCTACTACACCCTCCACGTCTCCAACGACTGCGGGGATGCCCAGAGCTACGCGGCCGATGTCGAGGTCCGCATCGCCCCGACCATCACGGATCATCCGTCGAGCAAGACCCTCTGCGAGGGACAGATGCTGACACTGACCGCCTCGGCCAGCGGCAGCGAGCCGCTCCACTACCAGTGGCGGAAGAACGGAGCCGATCTCCCCGGGGAGAACAGCCCGAACCTGATGATCATGGCCGTCGCGACCAGCGACGCCGGCTCCTACACGCTCCACGTCTCGAACGACTGCGGCACCGCCGAGTCGTCCGCGGCCGTCGTCGTCGTGCGCGTCGCTCCGACGATCACCTCGCAGCCGACCGGCCAGACCCTCTGCGAGGGGGAGAGCCTCCTCCTCTCGATCTCGGCCACGGGCAGCGAGCCCCTGCACTACCAGTGGCACCTCGACGGAGCCCCGATCCCGGGAGCGACGAGCTCGACCTACATGGTCTCCTCCGTGACCACGGCCGATGACGGCGTCTACACCGCCTCCGTCACCAACGACTGCGGCAGCGAGACCAGCGCTCCCGCCGATGTCGTGATCCGGGTCGCCCCGACGATCTCCCAGGACCCGGTCGGCGGCCTGCTCTGCGAGGGCGACACCCTCACCCTGAGCGTGACCGCGGAGGGGAGCGCGCCCCTCACCTACCAGTGGGCCCGGGACGGATTGCCGCTCGACGCATCCGCGAACCCGAGCGCGGCGACCGCGCTCCTCATCATCCCGAACACCCTCGCCTCCGACAGCGGGACCTACACCGTCACCGTGACGAACAACTGCGGCTCCGCCACCTCGGCGGGCGCCTCGGTCACGGTGCGCACCGCCCCCGAGATCACCACCCAGCCGATGGACCAGATCCTCTGCGAGGGTGAGACGATCAACCTGATGGTCGTCTCCTCCGGCACGGCGCCCCTCAGCTACCAGTGGTGGAAGGATGGGGCTCCGATCTCCGGCGCGACCTCGGCGATGCTCTCCATCCCGGGCGCCCTCGCCGCGGACTCCGGGAGCTACTTCGTGGTCGTCACGAACGTCTGCGGAACCGACACGAGCGCGGCGGCCGAGGTCACCGTCCGGGTCGCCCCGACGATCACCACCCAGCCTCTCGATCAGACCCTCTGCCTCGACGATGCCCTGGTGCTCACCGCCGCCGCCGCGGGGACCCTCCCGATCTCCTACCAGTGGGCGAAGGACGGCGCGGATCTCCCAGGCGAGACCGCCTCGACCCTGACGATCACCTCGGTGACCGTCGCCGACGCGGGCGTCTACACGGTGACCGCCACGAACGCCTGTGGCTCGGCCACGAGCAACCCGGCGACCGTGGTCGTCCGGGAGCCGCCCACGATCACCTCCGACCCGACGAACCAGTCGATCTGCCTCGGCGAGACCGCGACCTTCTCCGTCACTGCGACCGGCACGCCGCCGCTCGAGTACCAGTGGCGGAAGAACAGCGTGGAGCTCCCCGGCGAGACCGCCTCGACCATCGTGATCACTTCGGTCGCGGTCTCGGATGGCGGCGTCTACGACTGCGTCGTGACGAACATGTGCGGGACCGAGACGAGCCGGGGCGCGAGCCTCAACGTGCTCCTCCCGCCGACGATCACGGCCCAGCCTCAGGGCGCGGATCTCTGCCTGGGTGACGACTACACCCTCGCCGTGACCGCGACCGGCACCGACCCGCTCTCCTACCAGTGGAGGAAGAACGGCGCGGACATCCCGGGGGCGACCGGCTCCCAGCTCGTGCTCCTCGACGTCGACACGACCGACAGCGGCAGCTACACCGTCCTCGTCTCGAACCTCTGCGGAGATGCGGTGAGCATGGCCGCGATCCTGAATGTCCGCACCCCGCGGACGATCACCAGCCAGCCGGTCGGCGGCACGATCTGCCTCGGCGACTCGCTGAGCCTCTCCGTCGCGGTCGACGGCACCGGGCCGATCAGCTACCAGTGGGCCCTCGACGGAGTCCCGATCCCGGGCGCCACGAGCAGCACCTACTCGGTGGCGGCGGTCGACCTCGCCGATGCGGGCAACTACACCGTGATGGCGACCAACGTCTGCGGGACCGTGACGAGCATGCCGGCGACGGTGGTGGTCGCGGAGCCCCCGACGATCACCCTCGACTCCCCCACCGCGGTCACCCTCTGCACGGGCGAGTCGACGACCCTCTCCGCCACCGTCACGGGTTTCGATCCGATCAACCTGACCTGGACCCTCAACGGAGTGCCGATCCCCGGCGCCGGAGCGTCCAGCTTCACGATCACGAACGCGACCCCGGCCGACGCGGGCACCTACCAGCTCCTCGCCGACAACCTCTGCGGCACCGATCAGAGCCCGCCGATCGAGATCACCGTGCGCGTGCCGCCGACGATCACCTCGCAGCCGACCGGTGACGACGAGACCTGCCCCGACGAGGGGATCGACTTCACCTTCACCGTCGGCGCGACCGGCAGCGGCCCGCTCTCCTACCAGTGGTTCTTCAACGGCGCTCCGATCAGCGGCGCCAACTCGAGCAGCTACACGATCTTCAACGTGGTCGAGGATGACTACGGCGCCTACACCGTCGAGGTCTCGAACGACTGCGGCTCGGTGACCAGCCAGACCGCGCTCCTCGAGGACCCCGCCTTCGGCATCTGCGAGACCCCGTTCGAGCGGGGCGACTGCAACGCCGACGGCCACATGGACATGGCGGACGGGATCTACATCATGCGCTTCAGCTTCCAGGGCTTCGCGCCCCCGGGATGCCTCGACGCGTGCGATCACAACGACGACGGGCTCGTCGATGTGGCGGACTCGATCTGGGCGCTGACCTACATCTTCCTCGGCGGGAACGCGCCGCTCGCGCCCTTCGGAGCCTGTGGCTTCGACGAGACGCTCGACGAGGTCGACTGTGAGTTCTTCCCGCCGTGCGAGACCGCCCCCTGATCAACTCTCGAGCATGGATGCGATACGCCCCTCCCACCCTCACGGGCGGGGGGGGCGTTCTGCTTTTCCAGGGGAGAGCCCGGGGTTCCGGTCAGCTCTCGAGAGGGCGGATCCAGATGTTCCGGAAGCGGACCGGATTCCCGTGGTCCTGCAGGCGGATCGGGCCCTCGGTCGAGGGGGCCGCATAGCTCGGAAGGGCGCGATGGCGGGTGTCTCCCTGGATCGGGACATCGTGATGGAGCAGGACCCCGTTGTGGAAGACGGTCACCCGCGCGGGCTCGGTCACCGCCCCCTTGTCATCGAGGCGAGGTGTGTGGAACACGATGTCGTAGGACTGCCACTCCCCGGGCGGACGGGACGCGTTCACCAGGGGGGGCTTCTGTCCGTAGATCGCCCCGCACTGCCCGTCGGGGTAGGTCGGGTTCTTCCAGGAGTCGAGCAGCTGGACCTCGTAGCGCCCCATGAAGAAGACGCCGCTGTTCCCTCGCCCCTGCGAGCTCCCCTTCACCTCCGGCGGCGTGCGGAACTCGAGGTGGAGCTGGACATCGCCGAAGGAGTCGCGGGTGGTGATGTCCCCTGTCCCGTTCACCTCCATCGCCCCCTCGACCAACCTCCACCCGGCCGCATCGTCCCGTCCGGTCCACTGGGAGAGGTCGTTCCCATCGAATAGGATCCGCGCGTCGCTCGGAGCCGCCCCCGGGGACGGAAGCTGAGGGTGGTCACCCACCAGCACCATCGTCGGCTGGGGGCGACGACCGTCGTGGACATGCCACTGCGTCCCCGGAAGGACGGGAGTGTCGGTGTAGCCGACCTCGGGGACGACGAGAGGGGCGGTGGTCTTCGCAATCGAGCCCTCGATGGCCGAAGCCTCGACCTGGCCGGCGACCTCGGGCGAAGGAGTCTCGGGGAGACCGCCGCAACCGACGAGCCCGAGAATCAGCAGACACGAGGCGGACCGGGTGAGGGTGATCGACATGGGGGGCGCTCCTTTCGGGGGTCGTCGCATGGTCCCCCACCCTTGCGCCCACTTCAACGGTTCGCCTCCGAGGAGAGACGCAAGGAGCAGGAGATGCCCGACCGGCCGTCAGAAGGCAGGGAGCTGATCGAGGCGCGGGGACTCATGGCTCACCCGGAGGGGGGCTACTATCGCGAGGTCCACCACAGCTCCCTGAGCGTGTCCCACCCCAGCCGGGAGGTGACCACCCCCCGGCCCGCCTCCACGATGATCGAGTTCCTGCTCCTCGCGGGTGAGCCGAGCCGATGGCACCGGGTGAGAACCGAGGAGATCTGGATCCACCTCGCCGGTGCCCCGCTCACCCACGAGCGCGTGGATGAGGGGCTCCGGGAGCATCAGGGCACGACGCTGGGCCCCGTCCAGGGGGGCTCGCGATCCCATCTCCTGATCCCGGGTGGATACTGGCAGGCGGCGCACACCTCAGGTGAGTTCACCCTCAGCGCGTGCATCGTCGCGCCCGGGTTCGAGTTCGAGGACTTCACCCTGTTGCGCGACGAGCCCGAGCTGGCGGAGAGATTCCGGGAGCGCTTCCCCGAGCGGTCGGAGCTCCTCTAGTCGCGGCGCAGCCAGACCATCTGTCCGGTCCACCGCTGCTTGAGCTCCTCCAGCGGCAGCAGACCCCGGCCGCTCGCCGGATCCGCGATGGAGACCTCCCGACCGTCGACGCCGAGGACCACGACCCAGTGATCGAGACCGGGTCGCTGGCTCAGTGTGACCGCCACCGGGGCGCCCTGGGAGAGGAGCTGCGGCAGGGTTGCCCGGCTGACCACCGGGGTCCACCGATACCCGACGAGCCGCAGACGCAGACCACGGATGAGCCGAAGCTCGTCGGTGCCCCGCAGAGAGCTCGACCAGCAGAGCCGGGCCATCTCCTCCTCGGTGCTCGGGACGCCGTGGTGATGAAGAAGGGTCACGGCGGCGGCCGGCCCACAGGAGTAATCACTGGTCTGCCGACAGACCCCATCCCGACCGACGACTCCCCCGAGCAGACCGTAGTCCTCGACCGCGGTGGCGAGGAGATGGTCCGCGCCGAATCCCCAGACCCAGAGGGACACCCCGATCAGGAGTCCGTGCGCGACCCGTGAGCGAACTCGCGGCGCCGCCATGGCGAAGAGCGCGATCGAGAACGGGGTCGCCCAGAAGGTCCTCAGGAGCGCGTAGCTCTCGGGGGAGAGCGCCCCGATGGCGATCAGCCGATACTCGATCTGCGGAGCGAAGACGAGGAGCGCCCGCAGCAGGATGGGGATGAGGCAGAGACCGATGACGAGGAGGGTCACGCGGCGGCTCTCCGGTCGAACCCGCCAACCGACATAGAGGGCGAAGGTGAAGCAGAGCACTCCGAGAATGGAGAAGAGCCAGCGATCCGACAATTCCATCCTGCGTGCTCCTCTCCGCCCGGCCCGGAGCGGATTGACCGACCTCGCCCGCTCCGAAGACCCCCTCTCATCCAGTCTACGATGGAGATCCCCGAGAGAGCGTCGGCGCCGAGCTCCCCTCACGCCAGAAGTCCTGCCTCACCTGCAGGTTCTCCCTTTCATCCGGTCTTTCCTGACACTCATGGAGAGGGTTCGCGGCGCGATTGTCGAGACGGTACTCTCGGACGAGAGAGGGTCGACAAGCGTCTGCGGCAGGGGAACACCTTTCATCTGTGCGTGAGCCCTTCACCCGTATCCGAGCTCATTCCGGAGGACCAAGTTGGCAACCCAGCGTGCCTTTACGATCATCCTGTTCCTTCTCGTCACGACATCGGCGCTGCCCGGTCAGGTGGGCCATGCGCTCCGCGTGATCGGGGCCAGCGGTCCTTCCGGCGCCACCCGCGAGGGATCGGTGACCATCGATACGCAGACCGAGCTGGTCGCCTGGAACTTCAGTCTCTGCACCACACCGGGGGAGCTCCGGATCCTGAGCACGATGGATGGAAGCGCTCTCTCCATGACTCTCAACGGCTCGGCTCCCTTCTTCGTCAACAGTGACATTGACGAGGCCGGAGCGGGGCTGACCTATGGCCTGATTCTCGACGGACTCGGGACCCTGGCCCCCCTCTCTCCCGGGAGTGATCTGGAGATCCTCCGCCTTCTCGTACGCCTCGATGGACCCCCGGGCTCCACCGCCCCGATGGCGATCTGCGACCTCGGGAACCCTCCGAACCCACCCCTTTTCGTCTCGCCGGGCGGGAGTCAGGAGTTCACGCCGGTGACGCAGGACGGCACCTTCACGATCTCCGCTGCAGCCTCCGCGACCCTCCGCGGGGGAGAGACCACGGCGAGCGGTCTCCAGGCCCTCCTCCCGATCCTGCTCACCCTTGAGGGGAGCGACGGCGTCAAGGGGCTCAGCTT